>Ga0206677_10001097_pt1 | contig 25411 bp, 29 predicted proteins | sample M130m12015metaG_FD_155475 | JGI IMG/M metagenome (GOLD analysis project Ga0206677, IMG submission 155475) | Ammonia-oxidizing marine archaeal communities from Monterey Bay, California, United States - M1 30m 12015 | ecosystem: Environmental > Aquatic > Marine > Intertidal zone | place: USA...
ATCACCCGATGAGACCGTTGAGGTCGTTTGTTGATTGGCTGCACGGCGCTGTCTGCGCCTGCTCTGTGGAGAAATAATATGGTACAACTGACACTCCCGAAAAATTCTCGCATCACCCGCGGTAAGGCCTGGCCGAAACCGGAAGGGGCGAGAAACCTGCGGGTTTTCAAGATTTATCGTTGGAACCCTGATGACGGAAAAACCCCACAGGTTGACACTTATTTCGTGGATATGGACACCTGCGGCCCTATGGTTTTGGATGCTTTGATCAAGATCAAAAGTGAAATTGATCCGACGCTTACCTTCCGTCGATCCTGCAGAGAGGGAATTTGTGGCTCCTGTGCGATGAATGTTGATGGGGTGAACACGCTGGCGTGCATCTATGGCATGGATGAGATCAAGGGTGACGTGAAGATCTATCCTTTGCCGCATATGCCGGTTGTGAAAGACTTGATCCCAGACTTGACGCATTTTTATGCGCAGCATGCATCTATCATGCCTTGGCTTGAGACAAAAACTAACCGGCCGGCCAAAGAATGGTTGCAGTCCGTTGAGGATCGTAAAAAGCTAGATGGGCTTTATGAGTGTGTGATGTGCGCTTGCTGCTCGACCTCTTGCCCCTCCTATTGGTGGAATGGTGATCGCTATCTCGGCCCAGCAGCTTTGCTGCACGCCTATCGCTGGATTATCGACAGCCGCGATGAGGCCACGGGCGAGCGTTTGGACAATCTGGAAGACCCGTTCAAACTCTACCGTTGCCACACTATTATGAATTGCACCAAAACCTGTCCCAAAGGGCTCAATCCTGCAAAATCAATTGCTTCTATCAAAGAAATGATGGTCGAACGGCGGGTGTAAGCGCGGCCTGCTCTGCTGTTGCAGAAAACAGTTTGGCACTGGGCCCATGCCTGGGAGATTTTCACCGGCCCTGGGCAGGGCCGGTTGAAACTTGGCTTTGTGAATTGTCGAAATACGCGGCAAGATCGCTTTATCTGCTCGGATATGGCCGGTTAGGCAAACGCGGCATCTAGGGCAATCTGCACCATGTCGCCAAAGCTGCGTTCCCGGTCCTCTGAGGGCAGGGCCTCATGGGTAAGCAGATGATCTGAGATGGTACAGACGGCCAAGGCGCGACGATTGTGGCGGGCCGCCAGATTGTACAGCTCAGCGGTTTCCATCTCGACGGCGAGAATGCCGTGGCGGGTCATTTGCTCGCTGAGATCTGGGCGTTCATCATAAAACACATCCGACGAATAAATGCCGCCCACATGGGGAGTGATGCCTTGTTTGCGCGCGGCGGTCACAGCCGCCTCCAACAGGCCATAATCGGCACAAGGCGCAAAGTTGATCTCTTTGAACATGCCAAGCGACGGGGTGGAGAGGGTAGAGGCGGTCATGGCAATCACCACATCGCGCAGCTTGACCTTCGGGCTCATACCACCCGCAGAGCCAATGCGGATCAATGTTTTTGCATCATAGTCTTTGATCAGCTCATTTACGTAGATGGATAGGCTTGGCATGCCCATACCAGAGCCCTGGATGGTCACAGGATTGCCGCGCCAGAGCCCGGTATAGCCAAGCATACCGCGCACTTGGTTGACGCATTTGGCATCGTCCAAAAAGGTCTTGGCCGCCCATTTCGCGCGTAAAGGGTCCCCCGGCAGGAGCACCGTTTCAGCAATTTCGCCAGGTTGCGCACCAATATGAATGGTCATGATATCACCTCGAATATTTTATAAAGGGTGTCAGCGTGCCGATCCGGTCATATAGCAAGCGCGCATTTTCGTTGAAATCTTGGGTCATCCAATAAACGCTTGGAGTGCCATTGGCATCTGCGGCGGCATAGACCGCCTCAATCAAAGCGCGTCCAATACCCTGTCCTCGAACCGCTTCTTTGGCGTAAAGATCTTGCAGATAACAAACATTTTCCGCCCGCCAATTATGCGCGTGATAAATGTAATGGACAATGCCCACGGCTGCGCCGTCCAGCTCTGCAAACAGTGCGTTTTGCACAGGATTGGTCGAATCTATCAGCCGTGCGAAGGTCGTCTCATAGATCTCTGGCGCAACATCCGTTTCATAAAATGACAAGTAATCGCCCCACATCTGCCCCCAATACGTCCGGTCCTCAGCCATAAGAGGGCGAATTTTTAGCGGCATATGCTGGCTCCTTTTGGCTTTAAGCGGAATGGGCCCCGTCTGCGAGGGATTTCACAAAGTTCAAGATTTCCGCAGGGGATTTGCCCGCGCCAATTTCATCCACAATGGCAGAGCCCACAACCGCGCCATCGGCCACGGATGCGATGTCATGCGCATTTTGCGGAGTGCGAATTCCAAACCCAACAATAATCGGCAAATCGGTGGCCGCTTTGATACGCGCGACCTCTGGTCCCACATTGTTGGCCTGCGCGGCCGCAGCGCCAGTGATGCCATTGATTGAGACATAGTAGACAAAGCCAGAGGTATTGGTGAGGACTTTGGGCAGGCGCTTATCATCGGTGGTTGGTGTGGCCAGGCGAATAAAATTTAAGCCGGCCTTTTGAGCCGGGATGCACAGCTCGCTATCCTCTTCCGGTGGTAGATCGACCACGATCATCCCATCAATGCCAGCCTCTTTCGCCTCGGCCAGAAAGCGCGCCACGCCGCGCGAATAGATCGGATTGTAATAGCCCATCAAAACGATCGGCGTTTTGTCATCGGTTTTCCGAAAGTCTCGAACCATTTGCAGGGTTTTGTCGAGGGTCATTCCGGCCTCAAGCGCGCGCTGTCCGGCCAATTGAATGGTGGGGCCATCGGCCATAGGGTCGGTGAAGGGCAGGCCCAATTCAATGATATCGACGCCTGCGGCTGGCAGACCTTTCACCACTTCCAAAGCGCTGTCATAGGTCGGATCTCCAGCCATCACATAGGTCACAAAAGCCTTTTTTCTGGCGGCATTGAGTTCTGCAAATTTTGCGTCGATCCGTGTCATATCTGGCCCTTCATTTTGCTTATGTCATGACATGCCGCAAAGGCGGAGCAAGTTCAATATACTTTGGCCAAGCGCAGAGCATTCTGTGATATTTGTCGTGGCGTGCTGACAGCGCAGTTCTGCTTGCCCTGCGTGACCGGCGCAGATAAGAGCGGTCTGAAAAATGAAGGAGTGCATCATGGGTTTTCGAATGGGTATAGTTGGCTTGCCAAATGTCGGCAAATCTACCTTGTTTAATGCGCTGACCAAAACAGCTTCAGCGCAGGCGGCGAATTTTCCATTTTGTACCATTGAACCCAATGTCGGCGAGGTCAATGTGCCCGACGCGCGCTTGGCCAATCTGGCACAGATCGCAAATTCGGCGAATATAATTCCGGCACGGATGACCTTTGTAGACATCGCTGGGCTGGTCAAAGGCGCAAGCCAAGGCGAGGGGCTGGGCAATCAATTTTTGGCCAATATTCGCGAGACCGATGCCATTGCCCATGTGGTCCGCTGCTTTGAAGATGGTGATGTGGTGCATGTCTCGGATCACGTCGATCCCATTGCAGATGCCGATACCATCGACACAGAGCTCATGCTGGCGGATATGGAAAGCGTTGAAAAACGACTTCAAAATATAGTGCGTAAAGTGCGCGGCGGTGACAAGGAAGCCGTGCAGCAAGAGCGCTTGCTGCGGGCGGCTTTGGCCGCTTTGGAGCAAGGCAAGCCAGCCCGCAACGTTGAGGTCGATCCAGAAGATGCCAAGCAATGGAAAATGCTGCAACTTCTCAGTACAAAGCCGATCCTTTATGTTTGCAATGTGGGCGAGGCTGATGCGGCCACTGGCAATAGCTATTCAGATGCCGTGGCAAAAATGGCCGCCGAGCAGGGCAACAGCCATGTCGTCATCTCAGCGCAGATCGAAGAGGAAATTAGCCAACTGGACGATGAAGAAGCCGAGATGTTCCTCAGCGAAATGGGACTTGAGGAGGCCGGTCTTGATCGCTTGATCCGCGCCGGCTACGCGCTTTTGGCGCTTGAGACCTATTTCACCGTCGGTCCCAAGGAAGCGCGAGCCTGGACCATCAAACAAGGCACCACTGCGCCCCAGGCTGCGGGAGTTATTCATGGTGATTTTGAGCGGGGTTTCATTCGTGCTGAAACCATTGCCTATGAAGATTTCTCGGCTCTTGGTGGCGAGGCGGCTGCGAAAGAAGCTGGTAAAATGCGTGCAGAGGGAAAATCCTACGTCGTACAAGACGGTGACGTGATGCATTTTCTATTTAACACCTAGGCTAGGGCCTGCACAATCCAGTAAACCGATTGGGAGGATGCGCGATGGCTCTTAAACTGATCATTGATACAGATCCGGGCATTGATGATGCCATGGCGATTTTTTATGCCATAGCCGCCCCGGAGATTGATCTTTTGGGCCTGACGACAGTGTTTGGCAATGTGACAACACCCAAAGCCACGCGCAATGCGCTGTATTTGCTCGAACAAGCGGGGATTGAGATTCCTGTTGCCGAAGGGTTGCATCGCCCTCGCGTACTGCCTACCTTTCCTCCAAGCTCTGCTGTGCATGGGGCGGAGGGCTTTGGAATGCTCACGGTTCCCGCGCCCCGGCGCCACGCGCTGGCTGAGACAGCCCCCGAATATCTGGTGCGGATGGCACGGGAGCATCGGGGGGAACTGGTGCTTTGTCCCATTGGTCCTTTGACGAATATCGCGGCGGCCATGGAACTTGATCCATCGTTTTGCAGCAATCTCAAAGGCATGGTAGTCATGGGCGGCAGCCTGCGGGCAGGGGGAAACATCACCGCGACCGCGGAGGCCAATTTCTATCACGACCCGCATGCCGCCGACTATGTGCTGCGTCATGGCTGCCATATTACGGTGGTGGGACTGGATGTGACCAACCGGGTGATCTGCCCGCGCAGCTTCTTTGCGCGCTTGGCGTCGGAGAGTCCGAAAATGGGTGGGCTTTTGCATGTTATGGCCGATTTTTACATTGATTTTTACGAGACTGTTGGCAAATTCTCTGGATGCGGCATGCATGATCCATCAGCGCTGGTGGCCTGTATCGCGCCTGAGCTCTTCACCACCGAGCCGCATGTTTTGTGCGTCACCTGTGCTGGAGACCGTTCCGGCGAAATGATCTCAAAGACCAGCTCAAACGCCCAGCCAGTAAATGTCTGCATGGATGTGCAAGCTGAGGCGGTTAAGCAGAATTTTTTCAAGATTGTGGCGAAACTTAGCTAAATCGACCTTGTCCCCAGCGGAACTCCTCGCTAAACGGGTCAGCGGAGACGTGGCCGAGTGGACGAAGGCGCTCCCCTGCTAAGGGAGTAGGCCCGGAAGGGTCTCGAGGGTTCGAATCCCTTCGTCTCCGCCACCACCTCCACTGGTGTGTAGATAATTAAAAATAAAAGATTTTTTGGATAGTACGGACCTAGTCAACACACGCGTTTACCACACACGTCAACCACACACGAAACTCAGAAAATTAAAATGAAGCGATGCAGAGTTCATGCTTTCATTACTTTGGTAGTATTTCAAGAGACTGATTCATATTGGCTGATCTAACCCCAGCCCCATCCATCGCAATGTCAGAGTTACCCGTGTAAACGATCTGATAAGTGTTGTTACCCTTCACGCCACACTTTTGGCATCTGGCTCTCTGGCGTACCTCATGGGCTGTAGTGTCGCCTCCTACGACAGGAATTAGGGGTTTGTTACCTCTAGCATCGTATGGTGCTTACAGAGGCCACAGGTGATGCTGAGTTGGTGCTGGGGGATGGTCGAGAGCTTGGTCATTGGCAGCGCGGTTTCACCTGTTTACAAAACCAATATCGCAGTCGCGTACAAAAATGATGCTTTTGTGGCTATTGGTAGGTGGCCAATATAATTACGAAAGCCACCTACGAGGGTAGGGCATCCTATTTAGCAACTAATCCATCACTTAAAAGATTGAGTGGAATAGTCACTTTGGTTAAGTTTGCCTACTGTTCCAACTTTCCGGACATAGTCTACAAAACTTTGAGCATAATCAAGGTAAGTATCAGTTACTCTACCCGCTTTAGAAATTGTGCCAAACGTTAAATAGCCATCCCGCCCAGAAGAAATATAATTGTTAGTGACCACAGTATAGAATTTGTCAGCCCCTAGTTCAGCCCAAACTGTATCCTTGGGGCCTTTAAATTCCACGCTCGAAAAGCGCGACCCTTTATCCTTTGAGGTGTCAACTTCCCAACGAAGCCCAGCTGCATATGGATAAGCACCAGTGGAGCCATCAGGACTCATTGCGTAATCTAAAGCGTCCTCAAGGACATTTTTAATTTCTTCACCACTCATTTTTAATTCCACGAGAGTATTAGAAAACGGCAGTAATTTATAAGCATCCCCTATTGTAAAATCACCAGCTGGTACGTCTTCCCTTACACCACCAGCATTTTGGATTGCTATGTCGGAGGTTCGTGCCATATCGCGAAAAGCGTGTGAGACTAAATTAGATATGTCTGAGCCGTATAGTGACGTTTGCGAAACATCACAGAGCTTTGACTTTCCTTGTCCTGGAATACGTTCAAGGCATAAATTTTCGGAAACAGTGCCAATATTGGCAGCTTTCAACTCATCAACTTTTGACGAAAATCCAGCTAATAGAGCTGCTGCATTTTTATCATCGTCCATAAGATGTAGCTTTGGATCATCCGCAATTGCATTTAATACGGTTTGTCTTTCCTCTCCCTCTAACTCAACCCGTTCACCATCAGTATTTTTTCTTTTAAAGCTGTCACCCAGCATCATGTGAGGAAGGCCGTCACACGCTTCAACTACGCCGTCATCATCAAAGGTAATATTTAGTTCACCTACTATTTGGCTGTATTGCCAAGCATGAGCAACACAAACGGTGTGCCCATCAGCATTCTTAACTACCGTCGGGTAAGGACCTTCACTGTTCAAGCCAAGGTCTTTGAAATTTCCCAGCAATGTGTGAGAATCTCCGCCAATAATAGCGTCCACTCCTCGTAACCTTTTAGCCATTTTAAGGTCATTTTGATATTGATAATGCGTGAGCAGTATTATGTGATCCACCCCTTTCGAGGTTAACTCATCGATATATTTCTGGGCGGTATCAGTTTCATCTAGAAAGATAGTGCTTTCATCGGGACTAGATGAATTTTTAGTCTTATTGGCAATATCAATACCAATTATTCCAATACTCATCCCTCCCTTATTTATCACAGTAAAGGGCTGTATGTAGTCAGTAGTTGAATTTTTTGTCAGTGGAGATAATCCAACTTTTGGAACTACGTTTGCACCTAAGATTGGCGTCTGACATACTCCTTCGTTCAGAAAATTCAGAAAATTTACAAGACCTAAATCTCCATCATCAAACTCGTGATTTCCAAGCGCAAATGCATCAAAACAAACTTCATTCATCAACGCAGCATCCGCTTCACCTTTAAATAAGGTGTAGTATAGATCGCCTGTTATGGCATCCCCTGCATGGAGTTTTAAAACATTATTTCTACCGGCTGACAGTTTATCAAAAGTACTTACTATAGCTGGAAAACCGCCAGAACGAACGCGTGTTTTATTACCACCAATGTTTAACGACATTCTCCCATCGGCGCGCAAATGGGAATGATGATCATTTATATGCAGAATAGTCAGTTGATTAGCTTGTACTACTCCACCCATTATAGCGGCAGAAAATATTAAGGGTATGGTTTTCAAAAATCGCATCTCGTCTCCAATCCATATGTTGCCAGGATGATTACACGGCGCCAGTATGCAACTTATATTTATAATCATCAAATGTATTAATGTTGCAATTTCATTTTTTCAGGTCTCGGTGTATGCGTCTCAGTAGTATACGCAAACTCCGATCATAACGTAGCTGCTGTAATGTCAAATTATGACATGATCCTTGAATTACAGCTGTACGAGACAAAATCTGACAAGTTGATAAAAACAAAGAAAATAGAATCAGTGCTCGAAACACTACTTATGGATGTGCCAGACTAGCTTCTCAATGTTCACTTGCAACGTAGACTCTCACAACTTGGTTTGATCATTTAGGGTAATTTACCACCACAATAGCTATCCATCCCATTGAATAACAATAGTTAATAACCTCAATGCTGTTGTCGTTATCACGAGAAGATAGTGCCGGTGCTGCGACCAGTTAGCTTGCGAAGCATTATCAGAGGTTTAGCGTATGTGCGTTGCCGTGGACTTTAATTTCCACGTTGGGTTTGCCGAGTACGATCACCAGTCTAATATCTGTTCCAGACGTCATACTTCTCCCAAACCTTACATGAAGAGTTCTGCATCATGTAGAGTCCAAAGTCAGTGCCACCAACTGTGCAGTAACCAACCAGTCTGTCGTAGGACTTTGCACCTGTGAGTTCACACATAGCTTGTGAGCCGTCAAATTGCGTGGCAATCTTTGTTGCTTGCTTGCCTTGTCGAGTGTTGTTCTCTGGGCAGTCTAAAGCCGATAGCCTAACAGCAACACCATTTACTTCTATCGTGTCGCCATCTCGCACATGAGTGACTGTTCCACTTAAGATGGTCGAGTTTGAGGAGGCTAAAAGTTCCACCTTAGCACTTTTGTGGCAGTGGTAAGGTTGCGAAGTTGCATGGCAGCCCTGTTTGTTCAAGCAACCACTGTGGGCCACTGCTTGAGTTGAAAGAATGGTTATAATAGCTATGACGCCTGAGGTTCTCATGGCTCAACTACCACCAGCCAAGTGTTCTGCCGTTACCAGCTACGATCATAAGGCAGGTGACAACATGGAGAACGATCCAGAAGGTTCGGAAAGCGAGAGCCTTGGTAACATCTGACTGCTTGATAGGAAGGAACTCAGGTTTGTCGTCATCGGTAGCTCCGACAGGCATACCAACTGTTCTGGCCCAAACTTTGATCCACCTTCTTTGCCCACTCATGGTTCCGTCCTCTTCTCTTCGGAGTACTCTAATATTCACAATGAAGATAGGTTCTAGTTCATCTACAACCTTTGTGCTTGGAATTACCTAGTCTAAATATCGAATTGGACTGGCGACCTATGTTTCCCGTTTTCAAGATAGAGACAGACTGTAGGGCGAAGCGCATAGTGAGCGGAGAAATATCATCATTTTATAAGCATTAGCGAAAAGGCTTGCTATATGCCCTCGCACCTCTCAAGTAATAGAAACACTAGTTATTAAGACATATGTTATCAACACTATTGCTATACTAACCAAGCTAAACAGAAATTAACTCGTAACTAGGGGGTCGTGATATGCACCTCAGCGATAACGCCTTCCACGATTGGTGCATGCTGGAGCTTCCTGATTTGAAGTTGGAGACAAGGTTGAGGGTCATTCAAGTGGGCCGTAGGTTTGGTGCAACATTTATGACGCATCAATTGCCAATCACAGTTCTCTACGAACTAGCAGCACCATCTATGACTTACTTCTTGATTGAGTAGCACGCTGTTTTCAATGCGATTTTGTTAGATGTAATAATCAGTACTTTACCATCATTATCATAAGCAACGTACTTATAACCGCCCGAGCGATTGTATTTTTCGATAGTCATTTTTCTGCCTCAATTTTTTATAGCTTTTCGCTATTTTCACCAAAGTGACATCAATTGCAGATACATTTAAGGTCGGAAATATGTTTCGCTGTTTATCGTTGCAAACATCACACTAAACTCAAATTAGATCACAAGATATTGTTAGAGAAAAACAACTTATAACAAGATAGAAGTCAACTAATGATCTAAAATCTCATGTCAAATTTTGGATTTCAAGATTTTTCAAGATCCAGATCCGCATAGTCTTGAGACACCTAGCAAAAGAGAATCGGTTTTACGGTTCTTCTAAGGAGCAGAATTTGAGTTATCACATTGAGTATGATAGTTTTGATAGGCGCTAGGTTAAAAGGGTTGTGCTTCCTAAGCGGCTTTCATCAGTGCTAGACTGTACCTATGCAAAACCGAACCACACAAATCTGCCTAATCATTATAGCCGCTGCACTGTTGGCTAAGGTCTATGTGATTGTTGTACCCAGTTTAGCTGGACAGCCATTGTAGGATGGTCTGTGGAGGGGTTTTAGTGATTCAGGCAGTCTCGTCAGGGTTTGGCTTACGAAGCATTATCAGGGGCTTAGCCCTGTGGTCCCTCTGTGGGCTTTAATTTCCACTGCGGGGGTAAGTTAATCTAGGCGTGTCCATTTTTGCCCTCTACACAAAATCATTGCCACGCACCCGCTAACGGTAAGTACATCTTCATCAAGTGTCATATGTGATCTATAGGTTTTATCGGTATCGGGCGCCCAGATCGTACCACCATTATATTTACCATTACCTTTAATCTTCATATCGTTGATTATACTACGGCCGATTATCGAACGATTGTCATTGCCGACGACTTCTATGATTATTCCGCATAAATTATTTTCACACGGCATGATTTCCACATGGATGTAACCACCCGTTTCGCCAGGTTCTGACTTCCAAACACCAAGAGCGGGTTCTGTGGCTGCCGACGTAGCCCACATTAGACAAATTGTAGTCAAAATTGTTGAAAGATGTCGCATTACTAAACCCCATGAGACTTGATCATATGAATACGCTAGCGAAACTGACATTAAATACAACTACCAGATTGAAATATGTCTCAATAGGCCTCGCCCAAGTGCGTCACCTATCTGAGACATTCTAATACCCTCTTTTAGCATCAATCCGTCTCAATAGCTTGCCTCAGTTCTGAGACAGTGATCACCTCATCAGCCTGGTAGAGGCATATGAGCCAACAGGAGACCAAGATGCTTATCGGATATGCCAGAACGAGTACGACAGACCAGCAAGCAGGGTTTGACTCACAGTTGGTCGAGTTAGAGGCGTACGGCTCTGAACTTACGTTCAAAGAGGAGGTATCAGCAGTAGCTTCACGAGGTGAACTCGAGAGAGCTATGGATATGCTTAGTGAGGGAGACACGCTGGTCGTTACCAAACTAGATCGTCTGGCTCGCAATGTGATGCAAATGGGTGAGCTTCTACAGCAGATAGAAGCCAAAGGTGCTGGCTTGGTTATCCTGTCGCTTGGTAGTGAGACTATCGATACAACTACAGCCACAGGCAAACCTATCCTTAACATGATGGTATCTGTCGCACAGTTCGAACGTGAGATGATGAAAGAACGTCAGGTCGAAGGCATCAAGAGGGCGAAGGCCGAGGGAAAGTATAAAGGACGTGTTCCGACAGCTATGCGACAGGCAGACAAGGTTAAGGCATTAGTTGAAGCTGGTGTGCAGCGTGTGCAGGTTCATGAGCAGCTTGGGATAATTAAGGCATCTTACTATCGGTGCTTAAGTGGATAACAACATGAACGTGAAGTACAGAAGGCTTCTGGACGTTCTAGGGTATGGCAAGCGACAACCCTACAGCGCATGAAAGTGCGTTGGAGCAACCAAATGGATTGATGGACACGACTTCATAAACCTAAGCAAACCTGCTTCTACGAGCCACTCTGTGAGGTTGCTGGGGCCCCCTAGGTTCAAAACCAAACGAATTGGGTTGGCCCTTTTTGCAGGGGAAATCCAAGGTAAAAATTTTGTTTGCAGTTGGCTTGGTTCTTTAGCAGTACCAATCTGACCACAAACTACCATCAACTATATTTGTAGACAGGTTCTTTCATTAATGCTCTTGTTGATTTGGAGGTTTTAAAATGTCAATACAGCTAGCACCCAGACCGAAGAATGAAGATAGAAGATTAGTTGCAGTAAAAAGAACTGGAATCATCGATAGCGATCAGTCTGAAAATTTTTCAGTGTTCTGTGAACTAGCAAAGGAAATCACCAACTTCGACTACATTGCCTTCAGTTTGTTTGATGAAAACTACCAATGCAAAATTTCCACTACGAATGGTACCGATAACGAAAAAAGTGAACGAACTGAATTCAATGTGTGCTCGTATGTATTATTAAGTTCTGAACCCACTTTGATCCCAGATTTATCTAAACATGAAAGATGGATGCACCACCCTGCAGTGTTATCTGGTGAAGGCTATCTGGGATACGCAGGTTTCCCAGTAATTAACAAAGACAATTATGCATTAGGTACTTTCTGCTTGCTGGATTCAGAACCTGCGGCATTAACAGAGCATCAGGTAAAGTTAATTAAAGGCATTGCAGAACGCATCGCACATCAAATTGATATTCAGACCAATCAACGTGCGACAACGGTCGATGCTGTACAGAGTGCCCTAAAAGCTTTCGCTTCAATAAGTTCTGTTGATAAATTGTCTTTTTTTAATAATTTTCTATCAATATGTGCAGGTAAAACGCTTCCACCTGATGAGATGAAGAACCTAGAAGAGATGGGGTTAATTGAGCATTTTGAACTCACTAACAAGGGTAAAGAAATATTGAAGCAGATGAAGCTGCAACCCAAAGTCATGAAGAAGAAGATCGTAAGTTCTAAAGATCAACCGCAGTTCCTAGATGATCTTTTGGGAGAACTGTAGATGTTTGCTCGTATCTTCGAATATAAATTCGCTAGTTTAAATCAAGCTAAGATTGCAGCTAATCACATATCTATGGAGCTTGGTGACAAAATTGAGAAGTTTAATATCAACTCGTTGAGCATAACCATTGGAAAATGTGCAAGCATATCGATTGTTTGTAAATTCGAAAATAATAGTGACATGCAAAATTTCGAACAATTTGCTTCTTTATTACTTGAACAAATGAAACAAACCTTCACTTTTAAATCTAGTGGCTTCCCTGGAGTGACCATATTCAATTACGAAAGTGAAGCTGCAATGGAAGCAATTGAACTCAACTAGCCGACACTTTGAAAAAGTCTGGTGTACTCACCTCAAGGGGCGGTCAGTGGCATCCGATAACCGTAAGCAATATCACAAAGAGAGCAGGTTGAGGGCTTGTACGAGGCTCTTCGTTAGGCTGATGAGACACCTACAGAAGGATAGAGAACAAATTGGGTTCGCTCGGCATGCAGGTGTGAATCCAAGGTAACGATTTGTTTTGCGGATGGGTTGGTTCTTTGGCAGTCTGCGGATGATACTCATGGAGAAATCAAATGGCCGTATTAAAGCGACTAAACATCAATAAGTTCACATCAGAAGCGGATAATGATGCTTTTATTGAGGAATTAAAGCAAATGTGGCTTGCATGGGAAAATCCATTAACCGCAGATAACATATCAGTTGATATTAACAAAGACCGCAATGATCCCACTAGAATGACGGCATTTGTCTCAGCCTCAGGTGCTGACGCCATAAATGCAATGAATGAGTGGAGTAAAAACGTGGTCGTGCCGATAAGAAATCAATATCAGCATGAAAACATCTTGATTGATGCCGATTTGATCGTGTCAGTGAGTAAATAGCCCAATAATGACTGAACACCTCACCAAGCCAATGCGGGCTATCCACTTTCTGGTCTTAGCGTTCCTGGTGACGATTTGCACTGATGTTAGTGCCGAGTGATCAAGCTATTGAATTATTGGCCTTGATGTATTAAGTCAAATTAATGGGTTATAGAAGCATTGACTACAAGTTCATGCAATCAAATCAAAAATAACAAATAATTGAATAGCCTGTGTGAAAGTCTAGTCTGAACTTGCCTTTTTAAGAACCCATTGTGTAATCATGGGAGTGTAAAATGCTTAGTGAGTCTTATTATGAACGAATTTTCAGTGTTATCGGCAAAGACAATTTGAAAAACTTGTCACCAAGTCAAGAAGCAAGCCTGATGAAAGGTTTTGATAAGTTGTTAAAACAAAAGGACGGGGACTTAGGCGAAGTAACCCCTGACGAAATTATTGAGGTCTGGCTCAGGCACCATTAACCCTTGCTTTTAAAAATACTGAACGAGGTGAACGTTCTTTAAGAGAATAAGTGCCAATGACCAAACTCTCTAACATCCCAAAGCACCAACTTAGCATTACCTACGGCCTTTGTAAGCACCATACGATGCTCGAGGTAGCAAATCTGATAGCTGTCGTAGGCGGCGATGCCACAGCCCATGAAGTACGCCGGTGAGCCAGATGCCGTAACTGTGGCGTAAAGGGTAGCAACACATTCCAAATCGTTTACGAAAAGATTTAAACCAAAAGGTTACAAATAAGTATTGCTCTCTGTTGTTTCGAGCAGGTGACCCGAGTCCAATATCGCTGCTTCATTCTCTGCCATAAATGCTCCAACTTTCTCTTCGTCCTCTATTTGGAGAACTACACATACCTTCTGGGGATCGTTTTCATGAGGGCCTCGGAATAAAGGCCTCATACCTGCTGCTGCTTGAATCTCACGGTGCGAGTCAAAATTGTTAGCCCACTCCTCAAAAGTGTTGCTTATATTGAATGTCATAACTTGGGTTTTCATTCGCATATCCTCTCATCTTAACAAGCAGCATCGTTAGTCCAACTCTAAAAACAGTCTCTTTTTAATCTAGTCTAAATATAGAAGCAGTCTGCCTTCAATATTACAGGCCACAAAGTACGCTTAAAGTGTGTTACAAAAGCTAGAGGCGGCACATGTTGCAGTCAGACTGTTTTGAATGCGGCTATGTGTCTTTAATCCATTGAGCTAAAGTTAAAGGCTTCCACCGTGACTTGGGCGAGTGTATCAAATGCTACGCTCTCAGGACGTGTTGCATGTGCATCCATTTTAGCTTGATCCGCCTCATTCATCTTGCCTGATATGATTGCCTGTCTATCGTTCACCGCTGCAAATACTTCGTTGTCCACAAAATCACTTGTAAACTTCTGCATCTTTGTACGATAAGCAATCCAGTCTTGTGAAACCACAAAACTGGTCCTGTCGCGCAATTGTGCTGTTTCTTTAATAGCGTATAATGCGCAAACAGCTGCTTAGCTTTGACCGATAGTTTATTCAGTGGTTTTTGAGGTCAAGGGAACGAAGAGGACGGTTTGCTCATGAAAAAACTATATGGATCCGCCAGCGAGGCTCTTGAAGAGCTGTTGTTTGACGGGATGTTTATTGCTGCTGGGGGGTTTGGTCTGTGTGGTTTGCCGGAAAATCTATTGGCCGCGATTCGAGAGGCTGGTACCAAGGATTTGACTTTTGCATCGAACAATGCCGGTGTGGATGACTTTGGCATAGGCATCTTGCTTCAAACGCGGCAGGTCAAAAAGATGATCTCCTCCTATGTGGGCGAGAATGACACATTCATGAAGCAATATCTCTCAGGGGAGCTGGAGCTTGAATTCAACCCGCAGGGCACTTTGGCGGAACGGATGCGTGCCGCTGGTTGCGGAATTCCGGGATTTTATACCAAGACCGGAGTGGGCACGGTGATTGCAGAGGGCAAGGAGCATAAAGAGTTTAATGGCGAGACCTATATTCTCGAAACTGGGCTCTTTGCAGATCTGTCGATTGTAAAAGCCTGGAAGGCCGATGAGACTGGCAATTTGATTTTCCGCAAGACGGCGCGGAATTTTAATCCGCCTGCGGCCATGTGTGGCAAGGTCTGCATTGCCGAGGTTGAGGAGATTGTTCCCACGGGCAGTTTGGATCCCGATCATATTCATCTACCCGGCATCTATGTGCACCGGCTCATTCAAGGCCGCCATGAGAAACGGATCGAACAACGTACAGTGAGGGCATCATAATGGCCAAAGAGACAAAAGGCTGGGACCGCAACCAAATGGCCGCGCGGGCCGCGCAAGAGTTGGAAGATGGCACCTATGTGAATTTGGGTATCGGGATTCCGACGCTTGTTTCCAACTATATTCCCGAGGGGGTTGAGGTGACCTTACAATCAGAAAATGGCATGTTGGGCATGGGCCCTTTTCCAACAGAAGATAAGGTTGATCCTGATCTGATCAATGCGGGCAAGCAAACGATTACCGAACTGCCGCAAACTGCTTATTTCGACAGCGCGACGTCCTTTGGAATGATTCGTGGTGGCAAGATTGCCATGGCGATCTTGGGCGCGATGGAAGTTGCGGAAAATGGCGATTTGGCCAATTGGATGATCCCGGGCAAGCTAGTCAAAGGTATGGGCGGTGCCATGGATCTGGTGGCTGGCGTGGGCCGGGTTGTTGTGGTCATGGATCACACCAACAAGAGGGGCGAAAGCAAAGTGCTGCCGGCCTGTAGCCTGCCGCTCACTGGCGCAGGTGTTGTGGGCCGTATCATCACCAATCTTGGAGTGCTGGATGTGGTTGAGGGCGGATTGGCGATCGTGGAGATGGCAGAGGGCGTCAGCGAGGAAGATCTTCGCGCTGCTACGCTGGCTAAGATTGTCGCCTAGCGCAGCGGTAGATTTGACAGCTACAAAAATAGGGCAGGCCGCCGCATAGCCTCATGCCGGTGCATGCATAACGGACCCGGTTTTCGGGGCAGTGTCAGCGAGCGGTCGGCCTGTGGATCGATTTCTTCGGTGTTCAGCTCCGGTGCCAAACGCCTGCGACAGGCGCTTAAGCCTGGCTCTCCTGCCATGCCAATGGGCTACCTGTCTGATATTTCCCACCTCGGATTAATCCAGGGGGCTCTATTGTCTTTTGGCAGGGGCTGTTTGCCCAGAATGTGATCGGCGCCTTTTTCGCCGACCATGATCGACGGCCCGTTCAGGTTGCCATTGGGGATGCGTGGGAAAATGGAGCTGTCGACCACGCGCAGCCCGTCCACTCCGATCACCCGACATTCGGAATCTACCACCGCCATAGGATCCTCTCTGCGACCCATTTTGCAGGTTCCGCAGGGATGGTAGGCGCTTTCCACATGCTCAGAGATGAAACCGTCAAGCTCGGCGTCGCTTTGCAGCTCTGCGCCGGGTTGAATTTCCTTGCCTCGGAATGGGTCAAAAGCAGCCTGGCCAAAAATCTCGCGAGTCAAACGGATGCAATGGCGAAAATCGCTCCAATCTTGCGGATCGGACATATAGTTGAAGAGGATCTTAGGATCTTCGTTCGGATCCCCAGAGCGCAGCGTCACCGTCCCGCGCGAGGCAGACCGCATGGGCCCGACATGGGCTTGGAACCCATGGCCTTCGGCAGCGGCTTGCCCATCATAGCGCACGGCGATTGGCAAGAAATGATATTGAATATCGGGATAGCGCACACCCGGTTTTGAGCGCAGAAACGCACAAGATTCAAAGGCATTCGACGCACCGGGGCCAGATTTATTGACGATCCATTCCAAACCGACGCGCAGTTTTCCAAAGAGATTCCAATATTTGTAGAGCGTAATAGGCTGTAGGCAGGCCTGCTGGATATAGAGTTCCAGATGATCTTGCAGGTTTTGCCCCACGCCGGGTCGGTCTGCCTGTACCTCTATCCCCATTTGCATCAGCTGCGCCGCGGGCCCTATGCCTGAAAGCAGTAAGAGTTTGGGAGAGTTGATCGCAGAAGCGGCGACAATCACCTCGCGGCGGGCACGGATCACAGAGATATTTTGCCCTTTGGAGACCTCCACCCCGACGGCGCGACCGTCTTTGAGGATCAGGCGACGCGCGAGACATTTGTGCAGAGTCAGATTGGACCGCTTCAGGGCGGGCTTGAGATAGGCATTGGCTGCAGACCAGCGTCTCCCGCGCCAGACGGTTTGCTCCATCGGCGAAAACCCTTCCTGCTGCGCACCGTTATAGTCTTTGGTGACTTCGAACCCCGCCTGGCGGCCTGCCTCCACAAAAGCTTGATGCAGCGGAATATCGCGTTTACCGCGGCTGATATGCAGCGGCCCGCTCTTGCCGCGCCAATCGGGATCGCCGCCCTGGCCGCTCTCGTGCCAATTTTCCATGCGCAGAAAATAGGGCAGCACATCTGCATAGGACCAGCCTTCGGCGCCACTTTCCGCCCAATGGTCATAATCACCCGCATGGCCACGCACATAGACCATGCCATTTATAGAAGAGGAGCCACCAATCACCTTGCCGCGGGGGCAGGCCAATTGCCGCCCGCCCAAATATGGCTCTGGTTCAGAGCGATAGCCCCAATCATAGATGGGCATATTCATTGGATAGGAGAGCGCACCGGGCATTTGGATGAAGGGCCCGGCGTCACTGCCTCCATATTCGAGAACGATCACGGAATGTTGACAATTCTCAGACAGCCGGGCCGCCATGGCTGATCCTGCTGAGCCCGATCCAATTATTACAAAATCCGCTTCCATATATCCTCCCCTTTGCGTCAACTTGGCACAAACTGCCGTCAGAGCAAGGGGGGCAGGGCTAGCGCCGATAAAAAAACTATGCTGTGATTGAACTTCGCCAAAAAATGCGCAACGCTTGGGCTTTTAGAAAGTTATTTTATGCGTATTTTTGCAGTGACCACCCTGCGAAATGAGGCTCCCTTTGTCGTCGAATGGGTGGAGCATATGCGGGCCATCGGAGGACAGCGGCGCAGCGCACAGTCGTGCACAGAGTTAACTGCGCGAGAACAGAGCGAATAAATACATGGCGCTAAGCCGGCATCAGCGCCGCAGCGCAGGCAAAATCTGCACAACAGATCGCATATATTCCGCTGGTCGTTGGGGCCAAATCTGCATAAACTGCTTTCAGATTTTCAAAAGGATACAGGCGCATGGTGCAGATATCGGGCGGGCAGGCCGTTGTTCAAACGTTAATATCTTTGGGCGCACGCGCTGGCTTCGGGGTCCCCGGTGAGAGCTATTTGGCGGTTTTGGATGCGTTTTGCGACGCCCCCAGCTTTCGCTTCATCGGTTGCCGCAATGAAGGCGGCGCGGCTTTTATGGCGGAGGCTTGGGCGAAGCTCACCGGGGAGGTGGGCCTGTGTTTTGTAACCCGCGGCCCTGGGGCCACCAATGCCAGCATCGGGGTGCATACGGCGATGCAAGCCTCAACGCCGATGCTCCTCTTCGTCGGGCAGGTTGGGCTTGAACATCAGGGGCGCGAGGCGTTTCAAGAGCTAGATTACCGCCAAGTTTTCGGTCCCATAGCAAAATATGCCACTGAAATTACAGATCTGTCGCGCACCCCGGAAATCATTCGCCGGGCATGGTCCTTGGCCATCTCGGGCCGTCCAGGCCCAGTGGTCATCGCATTGCCAGAGGATATTTTATCGCAATCTGCTGACATGGAGATCCCAACCACTCCCATCTTGGCGCCAAAATCCGCAGCGGTCGCAGCGGATCTAGAGCAACTGGCAGAAAAGTTACAAACTGCTCAACGCCCGGTGATCTTGGCGGGCGGCGGCCGATGGGACGGCCAGGACCGCGGCGCTCTGCAGGCCTGTGCAAATAAGCTCAATATTCCAGTGGTCACAGGCTTTCGCTATCATGACCTTTTTGACAATACAGATCCGCTTTTCGTCGGTGAGGCGGGGGTAGGGATGACTTCTAATACCAAACGCATCCTGACTGAGGCCGATGTGGTCCTGGCCGTCAACCTGCGTTTTGGGGAGATGACCACCAATGCTTTCACCCTCTTTGGTGGTGATCGCGGCGACCAATGGATCGCGCAATCGCATCGTTCAGGCGATGAGTTTCACAAATTTGTTACGCCTGATTTGAGCATGATCTGCGATCCGGCCCCGCTCCTGAATGGGCTCGCAGCGCGGCTCGAGCTGACCGGCATGAGCCATGATCCGGCTTGGGCCAAATCTGCGCGCGCAGGATTTACAGGCGCGCAGACGGCCAAGGCCCAACCCAGCCCGGTAGATATGGGCGTTGTCACAAGCACTGTGCAGGCGATGTTGCCAGCCGATGCCATCGTCACCAATGGCGCGGGAAATTTCGCGATTTGGCCCAATAAGTTTTTACAGTTTTCACAGCAGCAGCGGCTACTGGCCCCGCAATCGGGCGCAATGGGTTACGGTCTGCCGGCGGCGATTGCCGCTAAGGTTGCGTATCCCGAGCGATGCGTGCTGTGTTTTGCAGGGGACGGTGATTTTCAGATGAACTGCCAAGAGCTTGGGGCTGCGTTGCAAGCGGATGCACGGCCCATTGTGCTGATTGTCAACAATGGCAGCTATGGCACCATACGGATGCACCAAGAGCGCCATTTTCCCCGGCGCGTCAGCGGCACCGAAATGATCAACCCGGCTTTCGCGGCGCTGGCGCGGGCCTATGGGTTCCACGCAGAGCGGATCGAGCGCACGGAGGAGTTCGCAGATGCTTTCGCCCGTGCCTTGGCCAGCCCGACTGGTGCGGTTCTTGATCTGAATGTGGCCTCAGCGGCCATCACGCCCGGCATGACCATCGCAGATCTGCAGGCTCTTTCAGAGAGTTAGAGCGTGAGAGCCAGCCGGGTGCCTTGGTCAATCGCGCGGCGCGCATCCAATTCGGCCGCCACATCGGCTCCACCAATCAAATGTGCCTGTGGCAGATTTGCTGCCAGGGCGCGCTCAGGTTCTTGGCCGGCACAAAGAACGATGCTGTCCACCTGCAACAAGCGCGCTGTTCCAGCCTGGGTGATATGCAGCCCGGTATCATCGATCTTTTCATAGGTCACCCCAGCCATCATCTGCACCCCGCGTTTGGCCAAATTTGTGCGGTGAATCCATCCGGTTGTTTTGCCCAGTCCGGCACCAACTTTCTTGGATTTGCGTTGCAGCAAAAAGACCTCACGGGAAGCAGGGGCAATCTGTGGCACCATGCCTTCTACGCCGCCGCGGGCTTGGAAGCTCATATCAATGCCCCATTCCTGCATGAAGGTCTCGATATCTTGACTGGCCGATGGGCCGCTGTGGATCAAATATTCGCTGATGTCGAAACCGATTCCACCGGCGCCAATGACTGCAACGCGCGGACCGACAGGCGCACCCGATATTACATCAAGGTAGCCCAAAACCTTGGGATGATCTATGCCGGGAATGTTGGGGCGGCGCGGGACAACGCCAGTGGCCAAGATGACTTCATCGAATTCGGCCAGCGTTTCTGCCGCGACCCGCTGGTTCAGTTTCAATGTCACCCCACTGAGCTCAATTTCCTTGCTGAAATAGCGCAAAGTTTCATAAAACTCTTCTTTTCCAGGTATTTGCTTGGCAATATTAAACTGCCCACCAATCTGGTTTGCAGCTTCAAATAGGGTCACGTCATGCCCGCGCCGCGCCGCTGTTGTCGCCGCTGCGAGCCCTGCTGGCCCCGCACCAACCACGGCAATCTGTTTGGAGGTTTGTGTTGGCCGCAGTTGCATATGTGTTTCGTTACAGGCGAAGGGATTAACCAAACAGGAGGTAATTTGACCGCTGAAAATAGCATCCAAACAAGCCTGATTACAGCCGATGCAGGTGTTGATTTCGTCAGATTTTCCCGCAATGGATTTGGTGACGAAATTGGCATCTGCCAGAAATGGACGGGCCATGGAGACCATATCGGCATCCCCGCGGGCAATCACCGCCTCGGCCACTTCCGGGGTGTTGATCCGATTGGATGTGATGACAGGGATCGGCATTTCGGCCCGCAACCGCGCACTGACCCAGGTGAAGGCGGCGCGGGGCACTGAAGTTGCAATGGTGGGAATCCGCGCCTCATGCCAGCCGATACCAGTATTGAAAATTGTGGCACCGGCCTTCGCAATCTGATGGCCCAATGTGATCACCTCCTCGATAGAAGAGCCGCCTTCCACCAGATCAATCATCGACAAGCGAAAGATGATGATGAAGTCACGGCCAACCGCTTGGCGCACTTGTCGGACAATCTCAACGGCCAAACGAATTCGGTTTTCATAGCTTCCGCCCCAGTCATCCGTGCGGTGATTTGTGCGAAGGGCGATGAACTGGTTGAGCAGATACCCCTCCGAGCCCATAATCTCCACCCCGTCATATCCGGCCGATTGCGCCAGTTGCGCGGCGCGCACGAAATCGGCGATTTGCTGTTCAATCCCGGCCTGATCCAATTCTTTGGGTTTGACCGGATTGATCGGAGCCTGCAGCGGTGAGGGGGCCACCGCATTGGGGTTATAGGCATAGCGCCCGGTGTGCAGGATTTGCATGGCGATTTTGCCACCGGCGGCGTGAACCGCATCCGTGACAATACGGTGCTCTGCGGCCTCCTCAGGGGTGGTCATAACGGCAGCGCCAATCCCAACGCCGCCTTCTGCATTCGGGCCGATCCCACCAGTTACGATCAAAGCAGCGCCGCCCGCTGCGCGTTCTGCGTAAAAGGCAGCCATGCGTTCGAACCCATGCTCCGCTTCTTCAAGCCCCAAATGCATTGAGCCCATGACCACTCGGTTTTTCAGTTGTGTGAAGCCCAGATCAAGGGGTTGAAAAAGATGCGGATAGTGGGGATTGGACATAGGGACCTCAATATTTGTGATGCCAGCAGAGCATAGGGTTTCCCTTAAGTTTGCAAGCATTCCGTGGCGGCAGAATGGGATTAGAGCTGGCCGGCCTCAGTCAAGACCTTGCGCGCGGCGCGGAAGCATTCCAAAGCCTGCGGCACGCCGCAATAGATACCAATCACGTGAATAATGGCGCGGATCTCTTCAACGGTGACCCCATTGCTGAGCGCGCCTTTACAATGCAATTCCCACTCATGCATTTTTCCCAAAGCGCCGATCATCGACAGGTTCATCATCGAGCGCGTTTTGGCGTCAATCACATCATCGCCCCAGCCAAAACCCCAACACCAAGCGGTCATCGCCTCTTGGAAGGGTCGGGTAAACTCATCAGCTGCCGCAAGATTGTTTGCGACATAAACCGCTCCCAGCGTGGCTTTGCGCTGCTTCAGACCCTTTAGGAAAAGATCTTCGTCGAATGTGCTCATGTGGCGTCCTTCTCATAGCTTTGCGATAGTCTGCATTATTTTTCCGTAAGTGACAGGTGTTTTTAACGGAGGGATTGAATTTCTTTGCGGCGATTTGCACCGAGGAGATATGTTCTTTCAGCCCGCAGGGACGTAAGAAGCGATCAAAGAAAGTGGCCGTAATGATTCATCCCTTCTATTCTCAAGCTTGCGCGGCGTTTAACGCAGGCGTTGCTGCCGCAGATCCAGCGGAGGCGGTACGCAGGTCTTTGCCTGAGTTCGACATGGCTCCAACTGTGATTGCTGTGGGAAAAGCCGCTTTGAGCATGGCGGGCATGGCGCGATCTTTATTGGGTCCAGTGCCGGCGCTCGTGGTTGTAACCAATCCGGAAAATGCCGAGTGTGCAAAGCATTTGCCTCCCATGCCGGAGGCGCAGATTTTTGCCTCGGCCCATCCCATTCCAGATCAAATTGGCTTGAAAGCAGCTCAAGCGGTGAAAGCGGCACTGGTTGCGGCCAGCCAGGCTGGTCGGCCGGTGTTGTGCTTGATCTCCGGCGGCGGTTCGGCGCTCTTGCCCGCGCCGGTTGCTGGAGTGTCGCTTGACGATAAGATCGCGGTGAACGCGCAGCTATTGGCCAGCGGTGCGGATATTGAGGTGATGAACCTGATCCGCCAACAGCTGTCTGAGCTTAAGGGCGGTGGCATGCTGCGCTATGCGGCGCCGAGCCCGGTGACAGCGCTGATCTTATCGGATGTGATTGGAGATGATCTGCGGGCTGTGGCCAGCGGTCCCACGGTCGCACCAATTGGCACAAAAGCTGAGGCGCGGGATATTTTAGCGCAACTCGGCATATGGGAGACATTGCCCCAGACTGTGCGAGGGGTCTTGCAGGGCGCTGATATAAATATTTATTTACCGGAAGCGCGCAATGTTTTGATTGGTTCAAACGGGCTGAGCCTTGCCGCTATGGGCGCAGCCTATCGGTCTGCAAAACTGCACCCGCAGCCCCTGATCGGTGATGTGACCGAGGCGGTGTATAAGATCAGGGACATGGGGCGCGGCGCGCATGTCTTTGGCGGCGAGACAACCGTCAAGCTCACAGGCCCCGGCCGAGGCGGGCGCAACCAAGATTTAGCGCTGCGGCTGGCGCTTTTGGCTGAAGCGGAGGCTTGGCAAGCTCCTTGGCTGTACCTGCAAGCTGGCACAGATGGCCGTGACGGCCCCACAGATGCGGCGGGCGGGGTGGTCTGTGAGACAACGCTGGCTAAAATTCGTGCCGCTGGGCTGGATCCAGCAGGCTTGCTCGACAACAATGATGCTTATCCCGCGCTTGCGGCGGCGGGTGGCTTGCATATCACCGGCGCAACCGGCACCAATGTGGCAGATCTTGGCATCCTAATTCGCAGCTGACCGTTGCGGGAGGCTGTAACACTCAACCCATGACTTGGAGTTTTTTATGCGTATTTACCTGTCCGGCGAAATTCATACCGATTGGCGCGATGAAATCATTGCCGCCTGCGGGGATCTGAACCTCTCCTTTGACGGGCCAGTGACAGATCATGCCGCTAGTGATGACTGTGGTGTCGAAATCTTGGGGGCGGAGCCGAATAAATTTTGGCATGACCGCAAAGGCGCGCAGCTCAATGCCATTCGCACCCGCACCGGTATCGAGCAAGCCGATGTCGTCGTTGTGCGGTTTGGAGAGAAATACAAGCAATGGAACGCTGCATTTGATGCCGGATATGCGGCTGCGCTGGGCAAACCTCTTATTGTTATGCATCAAGACGCGCACCAGCACGCGTTGAAAGAAGTGGATGCGGCGGCCCTGCTCGTGGCGCAAACTCCGCTCCAAGTGGCCGATGCGCTGCGTTATGTGATGACGGGTGCATTGCCGAAGTAACCAGATTTGCGCAGTACCTGTTCCGGCTGGCGCTCCGATACTTCGCAGCTCAGATGTTCAGCGGCGGTATAGCTGCGCCATAAAGCCAATCATTGCGCCTGTGTACCAGCGAAGGGGTCAGCTGGCCGGCCAACCAAATTGGCGCATAGCTAATCATCTGTGCCCCGCGGCTGGATTTGTGAAACAGCTGTAGGTTTTCCGCCGAGACCCGCTGGACTTTGCTGGTGCGCGCGATGCGCTGTGCATAGTGCCGGGCGCAGGCGGCGGGGATATTGGCGCCCTCAGCTGCGCCTAGTGTGCGTGCCAGGTGGTAGCCATCCTCGAGCGATTGCACCGCGCCTTGGGCCATGGACGGCAACATTGGATGGGCCGCATCTCCAATCAGCACCACATGGCCGTCGTGCCATTGCGGCAAAGGGGCCCTGTCGAATAGGGCCCATTTGTGCAGCACCTCAGCTTGCTCCAATATCGCTGTGATCGGTGGTGCCCAGCCGTCGAAATCTGCCAGGGTTTCTTGCCGATCGCCAGTGCGGCTCCAACTCTCCTCGCGCCAGATCGTTTGCTCGACGATACCGACAAAATTTACCACATCACCCCCGCGCACATAGGTGGTAACGGCGTGTTTTTTGGGCCCGGCCCAGATGCAGCCAGAGGGAGGCGGGGCCAGAGCATCGAGCTGTGCTTTTGGCACCAAAGCACGCCAAGCATAATTTCCGGTGAAGCGCGGTGCATCTGGTCCATGCATCTGGTGACGAATCTTGGAGTGAATACCATCCGCTCCGATCACCAAATCCGCCTGAATGCGCTGGCCATTGGTCAAAATGACTTCGGCGCCGTCCTTACAGGGTGCATAGCCGCGGACCGCGCA
>Ga0206677_10001102_pt1 | contig 25319 bp, 19 predicted proteins | sample M130m12015metaG_FD_155475 | JGI IMG/M metagenome (GOLD analysis project Ga0206677, IMG submission 155475) | Ammonia-oxidizing marine archaeal communities from Monterey Bay, California, United States - M1 30m 12015 | ecosystem: Environmental > Aquatic > Marine > Intertidal zone | place: USA...
TGGTATTCTTGAGCGTCAATTTTCAAATTTATTTGAGAAGGCATCGCGTATGAAAGGGATTACTGGTGAAGTTCTTTTGCAATTGTGTGAGGGTCGTTTAGACAATACCGTTTACCGATTAGGTATTGCACCAACGAGAAGAGCTGCGCGTCAGTTTGTTTCACACAAACACATTACTGTAAATGGTAGTGTTGTGAACGTACCATCCTATGCTTTAAAAGTAGGTGATGTTGTTGGTGTTCGTGAGAAGTCAAAATCATTGGAAGCAATTTCCAATTCATTGGCTGCAAAAACAACTAGTTTTGATTGGCTTGATTGGAATCCTTCTCAATTGGAAGGTAAAGTAGTAGGTGTTCCTACTCGTGAAATGATTCCTGAAAATATCAAGGAGCAACTAATCGTCGAATTATACTCTAAATAATAATTAACCATATTGGTTCTTGGCCAAAGGGTTTGATTAAAATTCTTCACATTTTCAAACCGCGCAACCAAGGAACAATTAAAAAGAAGAAAAACAAATGGCAATTTTAGATTTTCAAAAACCGGACAAAGTAATAATGAACCAAGCCGATGAGCACGAGGGACAGTTTGAATTCCGTCCTTTGGAGCCAGGTTATGGTATTACCGTTGGTAACGCATTAAGACGAATCCTTTTATCTTCATTGGAAGGTTTTGCGATTTCATCGGTTCGTATCGAAGGTGCAGATCATGAATTCTCTACAATCAAAGGAATTGTAGAAGATGTTACTGAGATAATTTTGAACTTGAAACAAGTACGTTTCAAACAACAAATTGAAGGAACAGATAGTGAGACAGTTGTTGTCTCTATAGCAGGTCAAGATAAATTGACAGCGGGTGACATTGGCAAATTCACGTCAGCATTTCAAGTATTAAATCCTGATTTAGTAATCTGTAATATGGAACCATCTGTGAAGTTGGAAATGGAACTTACGATTATTAAGGGTCGTGGTTATTATCCAGCTGAAGAGAATAAAGATGGAAATGCTCCTTTTGGAACGATATTCGTCGACTCCATTTTTACACCAATCAAAAATGTTCAATACGCAGTTGAAAATTTTCGTGTTGAGCAAAAAACAGATTATGAAAAATTGGTTTTCAACATTGTTACTGATGGATCTATTCATCCCAAAGATGCACTAAAAGAAGCAGCGAAAATTTTGATTCATCACTTCATGCTTTTCTCTGATGAGCGTATCACATTGGATAGCGAAGTGAAAGCTGAAACAGAAGAGTTCGATGAAACTTCATTACACATGCGTCAACTTTTGAAAACAAAGTTGGTTGATATGGATTTATCTGTTCGTGCGTTGAACTGTCTGAAAGCAGCTGACGTAGAAACGCTTGGTGATTTAGTATCATACAACAAGAATGATTTATTAAAGTTCAGAAACTTTGGTAAAAAGTCATTGACTGAATTGGAAGACTTAGTCGATAATAAAGGCCTTTCGTTTGGAATGAATGTTTCGAAATACAAATTAGATAAAGAATAGTATCGCACAAATTTTAAAAATGGCGTAATAGGTGACTAATCTGTAGCGATGCACACAACAGAGGTTAGTTAACCGTTACTTACGAAATTTAAGTTATGAGACACGGAAAAAAATTCAATCACTTAGGAAGGAAGACAGCCCACAGAAAGGCAATGCTTTCGAATATGGCATGCTCTCTGATCGAGCACAAAAGAATTAATACAACAGTTGCAAAAGCAAAAGCTTTGAGGGTATATGTTGAGCCAATTTTGACGAAATCAAAAACAGATTCAACACATTCAAGAAGAGTTGTTTTTAGATACTTACAGCAAAAAGGAGCTGTTGCTGAATTGTTCAGAGAAATTGCCCCAAAAATTGCAAATCGACCAGGAGGATATACACGTATTATTCGCACCGGGTACCGGTTAGGTGATAATGCGGAAATGTGTATGATTGAGCTGGTAGACTTCAATGAGTTGTACTCGAATGAAGCGAAGAAGAAAAATACGCGTCGTTCACGTAGAGGTGGATCTGCACAAGCAACAGAAGCAACTTCCGATGAGGTAGTTGAAACGGAAGGTATTGAAGCCGCAGAAGTTGTTGAGGAAACTGAAGTTGTTGAAGAAACTGAAGTTGTTGAAGAAACAATTCCTGAAACTGCAACCGAAGAAGCTCCAAAGACAGACGATGTTGAGGAAAAAGGGGATAAGGCAGAAGAGGAAAAATAAGCTTCTTTTGATTGTATTCAAAACAAATGATTCAGGGCGATGTTTACATCGCCCTTTTTTTGTGGATAACTTTGAGTGATTTTTCCGAACTGAATCCCTAACTTTGTACAAATTTTTTTGATCATGGAAGACAAGAAGTCGTCGGTTTTATTACTACAAGATGGTACCGTTTTCAACGGGGTCGCAATTGGGAAAATTGGAACCACAACAGGGGAAATCGCATTTAACACTGGAATGACTGGTTATCAAGAAGTTTTTACTGATCCCTCTTATTATGGTCAAATTCTTTGTATGACATCTGCGCACATTGGCAATTACGGCGTCCATTCAGAGGAGGTGGAATCGAAAGGAATGAAGGTGGCCGGAATGATTATTAAAAAGTTTTCTGACGGATACTCAAGACCTTCAGGTCTAAAGTCATTGAATGATTACATGATTGATGACAACAAGGTAGGGATCGCTGATGTTGATACGCGCGCCTTGGTAAGACATATTCGTAGTAAAGGAGCAATGAATTGTATTATTTCATCAGAAACAACGGATATTGATGAACTAAAACGGCAATTGGCTGAGGTTCCATCTATGGAAGGTTTGGAATTGTCTTCTAAAGTGGCAACAAAACAAGCCTACGAGATGAAACCAGAAAATCCTGAGTTCAAAGTATCTTTGATTGACTTCGGAGTCAAAAAGAGTATTGTAACCTGTCTTGTAGATCGCGGATGCCACGTTAAGGTATTCCCTTTGGATTCGACGATCGAAGACTTAAACTCGTTCAATCCTGATGGATATATGCTTTCTAATGGTCCGGGAGACCCATCTGCAATGCCTTTATCAATAAATTTAGTCAAAGACATAGTAAATCAAAATAAGCCTGTATTCGGGATATGTTTGGGACATCAAATATTAGGTTTGAGTCAAGGGCTATTAACTGAAAAGATGTTTAATGGCCATCGGGGAATTAATCATCCGATTAAAAATTTAAAGACAGGAAAAGGAGAAATTACATCTCAGAATCACGGTTTCGTTATTTCACGTGAAAGTGCTGAGAATAATGATAAAGTTAATATTACACACAAACACTTAAACGACGACACAGTCGCAGGTATTGAATTGGTAGGTAAAGATGTGTTTTCAGTTCAATACCATCCTGAGGCATCTGCTGGACCTCACGATTCGAGGTATTTGTTTGATCAATTCGTTGATAATTTGAAAAATAAATAGATAATGAGTTACATTGCAAAAGTAATTGGTAGACAAATTCTCGATTCTCGTGGTAACCCGACAGTTGAAGTAGATGTGATAACAACAAGTGGGGTTTTAGGTCGCGCGGCTGTTCCATCAGGAGCATCAACTGGAATTCATGAAGCAGTAGAGTTGAGAGATGGTGATCCTGCAGCATATTTGGGTAAAGGAGTACTAAAGGCTGTTGCGAATGTGAATTCATTAATCGATACTGCACTTAAAGGGTTTGATGTTTGTGATCAAAAAGCAATCGATTCGGCTCTGATCGAACTTGATGGGACTGAAAATAAATCAAAGTTAGGAGCCAATGCAATACTTGGCGTTTCTCTCGCTGCAGCGCGAGCTGCTGCAGATGAGTCAGGACTTAGTTTGTTCAAATATATTGGTGGAGTAGGCGCAGTAACGATGCCCGTTCCAATGATGAATATTTTGAATGGCGGGTCGCACGCAGACAATAAAATTGACATTCAAGAATTTATGGTAATGCCATTTGGCGCCGATTCTTTTTCTCAAGGGCTTCAGTGGGGAACTGAAATTTTCCATCATTTGAAAGGAGTTTTAAAAGAGAAAGGGATGTCTACAAATGTGGGCGATGAAGGAGGCTTCGCTCCAAATTTAGGTTCGAATGAAGAAGCAATTCAGGTAGTCATTCAAGCCATTGAAAAAGCTGGTTTTAAGCCGGGTGAAGATGTCTACATTGCATTGGATGCAGCCTCTTCAGAGTTTTATGATAAAAATACGGGCGAATATGTTTTTGAATCTACAGGTACTCGGATGTCATCGGCTGAGATGGTAGCGTTTTGGATAGATTGGTCTGATAAATACCCTATTGTATCGATTGAAGACGGTTTGGATGAGGACGATTGGGACGGATGGAAATTGGCAACAGATGCTCTGGGAGATAAAGTACAATTGGTTGGTGATGATTTATTTGTAACAAATACAAAACGCTTGAATAGAGGTATTGAGGGAGGTTATGCCAACTCCATTCTAGTTAAGGTGAACCAAATTGGTACGCTAACGGAAACGATAGAAGCAGTGCAGATGGCAACACGAAATGGATATACGTCTGTAATGAGTCACCGAAGTGGTGAAACTGAGGACAATACAATTGCCGATTTAGCAGTTGCTTTAAGCTGCGGGCAAATAAAAACGGGATCAGCATCACGAAGCGACCGTATGGCAAAGTACAATCAGTTGCTTCGTATTGAGGAGGAGCTCGGCACAACTGCCTATTATCCGGGAAAAAAGTTTAAATTTTTATAAGATACGGTACCTTCAGTTAAAGATTGAACGAGTTGTAGCTTTTCTAAGTTCATTGTATTAAATTTAAGTTGTAGTTAAGAAGGCAACTGAACAAACCAGTTGTGCGTCTTGATATTAATCAAAACATCTATTTACACTATGAAACTTATTTTGCCAATTGCAATGCTATGCTTTATTTTTTGTTCTCGAGCTCAAAATGAGATTGCAGTGCAGAGCCCATCAGATACACGTTTGTTTGCTCAGTGTATGTTCTCAATACCGAGTCAATCAATTTTAGATGAATTGACTGTTGAATTTTATAATACTCACCCTGAGATTGAAATGGTGCGCTTTGATATGCATACGCAGCGTGTTCTGTTAATTACTACGGGAATTTCGAATCTCTCTGAGGCAGATTTCACCTCATGGTTTGGAAAATATTCAGCTACAATCCATTGTGTTCAGATTGGCGTATATGGCATTGATAAAATTGATCCTTATCCTTTCACCAACTGTAACAATTAATAATTATGAAGTTTATAGTATCGATTATTGTTGTGTTTTGCTCTGTTGTTGGTGTTTCAGCTCAAGGAGTTGTATCAAACTCATGCAATCAAGCTCAAAATATTTGTAATAACTTACCGGTTCCTTTTCCACTTTCTGTAGGTGCAAGCCCCCAGCCTGTGGTTCCGCCAATAGGTAGTTTTTCTAATCCAAATGTAAATCCAGCTGGAATTAATACAGGTTGTTTGTTTTCAGGTGAACTGAATCCAAATTGGTTTGTACTCAATGTTACATCTAATGGATTTCTTGAATTTGAGATTGGAGCGCCTGGAGGAGCGGGCTTTTTTGATTGGGAATTGTGGCCTTACGATCCGGTAACAGGTTGTTCTGATATCGCAAATAATTTAGTTGCTCCTGCAGCTTGCAACTGGAATGCCAGTTCAGCTGGGTATACAGGAATGTCGCAGGGCGGGCCTCCGCCCGGTGGAGTCGCTGGCAACTTTCAACCAGCTATCCCTGTTGTTGCCGGTACAGCATATATTTTAATGTTTTCAAATTACAGTTCACAAGTAGGAAATGTGAATTTAACTTTTCCGCAAACAGGTGCGAATATTGGATGCTCAGGAGGCACTCCTGATCAGACAATATGTGAAGGAGATACTGCAATTGTAGATCTAATTCTGAGTTCGGGATGGGTCAGTGCAACTGCAAATTGGCTTGTCACAACAAATGTATCAAACACAACAGGCATTACTGGTGTTTCTGTTAGCCCTCCTGTAACAACAGATTACCAAGTTCAAATGTGGGATCAAGGTGCTATTGTCGATACAATTGAGTTCACAATAAATGTAGAATTGATACCTACACCTGTTGCAGGAATTGATACAAATCTATGTCTTGGAACTCCAATTCATTTGGACGGTACGGTTTCCGATCCTGCGAATACAATTTTGTGGCAAACAGATGCAAGTGCAATAGTGCCTACACCGGTTGTAAATTACGTGCCAAGTTTCATGGTGGAAGATCCCATGGTATCGGTAAACCAGACGGGAACATATCAGTTTATTTTGCGTGAAGGAAATGCGATTTGTGGAGACGTTTACGATACTGTTGAAGTTACCATTTCAGATATCTCAATCACTGCATCTGCAGTCTCTCCAACATGTGCTGGTTTTGCTGACGGTCAAATTCATATTGACAGTCCAGGGGCCGTTGAGTATAGTTTTAATGGAGGTATTACATGGGTGGCGGATTCTTTTGAAGTTGTATTTTTGGCAGGTACACATACTGTATGCAGCCGTTCTGCGATGGGATGCGAAAAATGTTTTGATGTTGATGTTATTGATCCTCCTACAGTAACGATTGCTGTTTCGCCGGACGAAACTATTTGTCAAAATGGAACTTCAGTTATGCTGGCTACTGGAGGAGGAGGAAATTCCTTTGATTTCCACTGGGATCATACATCAGACCTCAGTGCCTCACAAACTGTAAATCCATTGGTTAGTTCAACATATACCGTTTATGCCGAGAATGAAAATGGTTGTCTCTCCGTTCCTGCATCAATAGATATCACTGTATTACCCGAATTAACAGGAACAATTACTGCATGGGATACTGTCTGTCCGACATATTCAGCGGATATAACCACAACAGTCCAAGGTGGTTTGGGTCAACCTTATGATTTTGTATGGAGCAATGGAGCAACGCAGAATGGACCAGCCGTTCAAACAATTAATGTTGCACCTGGTCAAACAACTACATATACGGTTATAATAACAGATCAATGTGAATCTACGCCACTGGTGCTAGAGACAAACATCATTGTTGCACCTTTACCTGTTCCTCAATATGAAGTGTTGGACCCGGATCAATGTGAGCCTGCAATATTTCACATTGTTAATACGACCGACCCCTCAATGAGTCAATTCAACTATTGGTGGGTTGAACCCAATCAACAATACTTGAACCAAGATACAATTACGACCAATGAAATGTGGGCGGGTCAATACGACTTGCAGATGATTGTTACATCTTATTTTGGGTGTGTTGATTCATTGACTTTCGACGATGCGCTTGATGTGCGACCAAAACCAATTGCTGATTTTAGGCATACGGCGAATCCGGTATTAATGTTTAATACGGATGTGTTATTTACAAATTATTCATCCGATGGGTATAGCTATCAATGGTCTTTTGAGCAGGGGGTTCCTGCCACTTCAACTCAAACGAATGTCAAAGTCGCTTTTCCCGATGGAGAAACAGGTTCATATGATGTACAATTAATTACGACATCTGAATTGGGCTGTACAGATACGATGGATTATGAATTGATTGTATTTCCAGAAGTGCTCCTTTATGCTCCAAATACATTTACTCCTGATGGAGACGAGTTTAATCAAGGTTGGAGAGTATATATGGAGGGTATAGATATTTTTGACTTCGAGTTATTGATTTTTAATCGCTGGGGAGAAGTGATTTGGGAGAGTCATGATATTGACGCCCTATGGTATGGAACTTATGATGGAAAACCTCTTCAGCAAGGTACCTATCAGTGGATTATTCGCGCAACAGATGTTTTAAATGATAACAAGTACGAATACAATGGACATATTAATTTGATTAAGTAACAAGAATTTAGATAATGGAAACCTACTTTCGCTATGCGGAAGTAGGTTTTTTTGTATTTCTATTAATATTTTTATATTTTCAATCTTCCGATTTTTCGGTTACTTTTTATTAACGAAACCTTCTAAAATGATTAAAGTTGTTCAATTGCTACTTTTTTCTGCACTCTTGCTTGTTGTGAAAGTGTCTAGTGCTCAAAGCAAACGTACAATATCAGGATTTGTCGCAAATGCTTCATCCGGAGAAGCTCTGTATGGGGCAAAAATTTACGATACAATTAGTAAAAATGGAACAGTATCCAATGAATATGGATTCTATAGTCTTACAATTCCAAATCAACAGGCTGTTTTTCGAATAACGTATTTGGGTCTTGATAGAAGCTACGTTACTGTACCCGTCAATACGAATGAACTTGACCTTTTTATGAATAAGAGCGTTCAGGAATTGGATGCGATTGTTGTCAGCGGGAAAAAGAGTAGCATAGAAGAGACCAATGCTGGGACATTTGAAATTTCACTTGAAAAAGTTGAAAAACTTCCTGTTTTTATGGGAAAAAAGATGTAATAAAGACACTTCAATTGTTCCCGGGAGTCAGTTCAGGTGGAGAGGGAACTAGCGGTTTGTACGTTCGAGGTGGCGGACCTGATCAGAATTTGATTCTTTTAGATGGAGTACCGATTTATAATGCAAACCATCTTTTTGGATTTTTCTCTGTTTTCAACTCAGATGCTTTGTCTAAAGTTACAATGATTAAAGGTGGTTTTCCTGCTCGGTATGGAGGTAGAACATCTTCCGTCTTGAATATTAAAATGAAAGAAGGAAATTTGAAAAAATACAATGGTGAATTAGAGGAAGAGAGACTTGTTGTCAATATGATTACAGAAAACAATTATCCTTTTCAATTATCTTAAGAGCACAGTCGATTTTTCTTGAGTAACCAAGACAACAGTGCGCTTTTTGTTCAAGGAGCTTCTGTAGTTTTGAATAACCTTGTAACAGGTCAATCGGAAATGATGACTTCAGATGGGTTTGGAGAGTTTCAGTCGAATTTAATCGCTTTGGAATCCAATGCGTATTCAATTTCAATTTCGCACCCTGATTATGACACGGTGACATCAGCAATGACTGCTCCAAAACCAGTCCCATTACTTTCGGTTGACACTTCTACTGTTCCTACATCATCTTATTTCAGAGAAATGCACGCAACACTCAATTGGGATGATCCTGTTGGGAAGAACTGTTATATCATTAAAGTTAAAGTGGTACAACCACAAGAGGGTGAGACGCTTTACAAACTTCTAAAGTCTTCTGATCCATCTATTTTCAACTCAAATGCAGAATTGGGTAATGAATCATGGCTTTATCTTATCGCATTGGATGATGCTTCATTCAATGGAGAATCCAAGTCATTGAACTTGAAGTTTACTGTCAATCAAGCTTTTTCTGAAGAATATCATTTTGAACTGTATACCTGCTCTGCTGATTTTTTCAAGTACCTCGTTTCAATTGAAAAGATGTCAGATACAAAAGACAATCCTTTTTCGGAGCCAGTGTTAATTCATTCAAACATAAATAATGGTTTGGGAATTTTTGGCGGGCTATCAAAGTCGGTTGTAATTATGTAGAATAGTTTCAATTTTCTCAATTTCCTATTGTATGTCGTATTAAGAAAATATGGTGTCCATTTATGGAAAAGGAGGGGTAACTTTTAATTTTTGCATAGAAAAAAACAACAAGAGTTAAATTATTCGTCTTTCAGGTGGAACTTGTTAAATTTGTTCTAAAATTTGTTCAGGATGAATTTGAAAACGTTTCAAAATCAAATCTTAGAGGGAATTCCAGAGGAAATCCCCGCAAGACCATTGCATGAAAGTGGAATTAATCATGCACCTAAAAGGAAGCAGATATTAACGAATGAAGAGCAAAAATTAGCGCTTCGTAATGCCCTGCGTTACTTTCCAAAGGAACAACATGCTGAATTGGCACCAGAATTCTTATCTGAATTGAAGAATCTTGGACGTATTTACATGCTCAGGTACCGCCCGGAATATACCATGAAGGCGAGACCAATCTCGGACTATCCAGGAAAATGTGAGCAGGCCAAAGCAATTATGTTGATGATTCAGAATAATTTGGATTATGCTGTTGCTCAGCATCCGCATGAATTAATCACTTATGGTGGGAACGGAGCTGTTTTTCAGAATTGGATTCAGTACCGACTTGCTATGAAATATTTGGCTGAGATGACCGAGGAACAGACGCTAGTGATGTACTCAGGTCACCCCATGGGACTTTATCCTTCACATAAAGACGCACCACGTGTTGTTGTTACGAATGGCATGATGATTCCAAATTATTCGAAACCTGATGATTGGGAAAAATTCAATGCACTTGGTGTCACGCAATATGGTCAAATGACAGCAGGATCTTACATGTATATTGGTCCGCAAGGTATTGTGCACGGAACAACAATCACAGTATTGAATGGTTTTCGAAAAATAAATAAATCTCCTTCGGGTTCGTTGTTCGTTACCTCTGGTCTCGGAGGCATGAGTGGTGCACAGCCAAAAGCGGGTACGATTGCTGGGTGCGTTACAGTATGTGCTGAAGTAAATCCAAAAATCACAAAAATTAGGCATGAGCAAGGTTGGGTAAATGATATTATTGAAGATCTCGACGTGCTTGTGGACCGTGTGCGTTTGGCACAAAAGAATAAAGAGGCAATTTCAATTGCTTATCTTGGAAATATAGTGGAAGTATGGGAGAAGTTCGATGCTTCAGACATACATATTGATTTGGGTTCAGACCAAACTTCACTTCACAACCCATGGGCTGGTGGCTATTATCCCGTAGGGATGTCTTTTGACGCATCAAACGAGATGATGGCATCCAATCCAGACCTTTTTAAAGACAAAGTAAAAGAGTCACTCCGAAGGCATGCAGACGCAGTGAACAAACATACTGCAAAAGGAACTTATTTCTTTGATTATGGAAATGCATTCTTACTTGAAGCATCTCGATCAGGAGCTGATATTATGGCGGATAATGGAATTGATTTTAAATATCCATCTTACGTTCAAGATATTATGGGACCAATGTGTTTTGATTATGGTTTTGGACCCTTCAGGTGGGTGTGTGCTTCAGGTAAGCCCGAAGACCTTCAAAAAACTGATGAATTGGCATGTGAAGTATTGGAAGAGATTATGAAAAGCAGTCCTAAGGAGATTCAGCAACAAATGGCAGATAATATCCAATGGATCAAAGGAGCCCAAGAGAACAATTTAGTTGTCGGGTCGCAGGCTCGAATTTTGTATGCCGATACCGAGGGTCGAATGAAAATTGCCAAGTCGTTCAATGATGCAATAAATTCGGGTAAGATTGGTCCAGTTATTCTTGGTCGAGATCACCATGATGTCTCAGGGACAGATTCGCCGTATCGCGAAACTTCAAATATTTATGATGGTTCGCGATTTACCGCTGATATGGCGATACAGAATGTTATTGGAGATGGTTTTCGTGGTGCAACATGGATTTCCATTCACAATGGAGGTGGAGTAGGTTGGGGAGAAGTGATTAATGGTGGTTTTGGTATGCTACTCGATGGTTCACCTGATGCGGAGCGCAGACTTAAAATGATGTTGCACTGGGATGTTACCAACGGAATATCTCGAAGGAGTTGGGCAAGAAACGAAGGCGCCATTTTTGCAATTAAACGAGCAATGCATGATGAGCCTCTGTTGAAAGTTACGCTTCCTGAGCTTGTAGATGACACAATCATTAAGGACACTTTCGAGGAAAGCTAGATAATGTCCACTGAGCTTACACGACTTGTTCTAACCTTTGATCAAAAGAGTAATAGAGGTATCCAGAAACTTTTGGTAAGCCCATTTTAGACAAAACCGTGGTGTAGTTTGAAATTTGTTGTTGATCAGATTTTTTTGGCATTCCAGTTTTAAAATCCACAACAATTGTTTCTTCTTTTTTAAGAATGATTTTGTCAGGTCGCACCGTACTTTTAGCATCAATTAATATGGGTTGTTCATTCAATATTTTAGTACTGTTGTTCAGTAGGTTCTGAAACTCTGTATTTTCAAATAAGCGCAATAGACCTTTAGTAATTTCTTCTTTATTCATGGTTGAAATTTCTCCCATCAAAACAGCGTCGTCTATTTTTGATCCGATTTCATGTTTTGAGTTAATTCGACTCGCCATTAAATGAAATTGAATACCAAATTGCATCTCAGGGCTTAAAAATGCATTTGTAGCTAGTGCTGGATTGTCTTGAAAAGCAATATCTGGAAACCACAAACGATTGGATACCATCTTGGGTTCAAATAGTGAAGTTGATGCAACTTTTTGTTGTTTGTGTGACCTATTTCCATCATTGATCACCAGGCTGAGCACATCATTTCGATTTAAGGCCAAACCGGTCGATTTCAGTGCACTGTGGAAATATCCTCCGAATTTTAAATTGTCAAAGTCATTTTGAATGTACAAACGTTCTATGGGTCGTGTCATTGCAACATAGCAAAGATTTATTTTATCTGTAATGATTTGGTTTTTTTCTTTGGTATGTAGATCGATAAGTGGTTTTAGAACTTCGTTGCTTGTTGGTTTTTTGTAGAGTAGGTAATCATCGATACCTACAAAGAAGCTGGATTTTATATCTAAGTTGAAGTTTAGAGATGGCAGAATGACAACAGGAAACTCTAAGCCTTTGGATTTATGTATCGTCATAATTTTTATAGCATCTTCAGCCTCTGGAATTTGAACAGCAATTTTTGATTTTTTTCGTTGGTAATCCTCCAAAAAACCCTTTAAATTGGGACCTTTTTTTAAGCCATATTCGTAAGTGATTTCCGCAAGGTGATGTAGGTATGGATTTTCCAATTCATTGAAACCAATAATTTTGTAGAATCCTTGAATTAAATCATAAATATCCTCAAACTTGAAGAAGAAATTGGAATATCCAACGAATTGATCGTTTAAGAAAGAACTTTCATCAAAATACCGGTATTTTTTTCCTGAGGTAGATGTTTTTTCCTTGATGTATATTTTGTAATCGTTATACGACTTGGAGTTATTTCTGAAATACAATTCAGCAAACCGTTTCTTTTCAGTCTCTCCTGAAGGGCGCAAGCGCCATTTTAAATATGCGATAGAGAGTCGCACTTTCAGATTCGAATGAATGAGGAGTGAGTCAGCGGAAACAACCCGATAGCCTGCATTATTAAGTCCAATTGCCCATACATTGCATTCTTTGTTCACACTTCCAAGTATGCATATGTCTGAAGGTTTAAATCCGTCTGATTTGCATTCTTCAATCCATTCAATGATTCTTGGAAGTAAATCTTCGGAGTTAATTTCTTGACCCTTTTCCATTAATTTTGAGTGAATCTCAATGCGCCCATTCATTTCTCCCATTGGGTTTTGATGCACTGAGTTGTAGAAGTCAACTGAGTCCGAAGGCATTTTTGTCTTGAGTTCTTCAAAAAAAGCATTATTGAATTTTACAATACAAGGACTTGATCTCCAGTTATTTTTCAGCTCTGAAACTTTTCCCATTTGTCGGAAAAAAGCAGATTTCTGTTCGATTTTTGGGTTTTTTTCTGGGTTAAAAATTCCTGGAAGTTCAATGAATTGTTCTGCAATTCCATTTTTAAATCGATAAATGGACTGTTTGGGGTCACCTACGATGAGGTTTTTTAGATTTTCTCCGATTGAATTATGAATTAAAGGAACAAGATTGAGCCATTGTAAATGAGAAGTGTCTTGGAACTCATCGAGGAGAAAGTGTTGAAACCGTATACCCAGACGCTCATAGATATAGGGTGCATTTTCACCCTGTATTAATTCGGAGATTAATCGATTGAATTCTGAAATTCGAACAATTTGCTCCTCTTTTTTGATCGCCTCCAATGCCTTTGCCATATATTGAAGCAATGCCATATTGAAGAAGTTCTTCATAAACAATTGCAGCGCTCCAAACTCATACAATTTACTTTCCCAAAATTGGTTCAATTCAGCAATTGCATTTTTCATTTCTTCTGGAATCGCAGTTTTATGATCTGATCTGTCAAAATTTCCAGCCAATCTAGGGTTGATAAGAGTGTTTTTAATGGGAAACTTAGATTTACTCGATAATGCTTTTATGTCATTTACGGTATTCTTACCACCTGGAAGTGATTTTGGGTCCAGTGCGTCAATTTTTTCACGAACGTTTTTTGAGAGTACCTCAAAATTAGTTTCAATGCGTTTTCGCACTCTAATGAGTTCTTTGAATGTATCTGTGCTCAAATTGAGTTCCAAAAGTTGTTCAATAGCAACATTGTTCTTTTCATTTCGCAACACGGCTCCAAAGTCAACCAAGTTTTTTCTAAAATTCCATTTGTTGCCCTCGTTTAGGTTGTTTTTTGCATATTCGAGCAATAAGTCACTGAGAATTTTATGTTCTTTGTCTCCCAGCTTACCGAGTAAGTCATCAACAACAACCTCAATGAGTTCTGTTTCATCAATGATCACTTCGAATTCCCCCGGTAAATCAAGCTCTAATCCAAACGACTTTATAAGTCGAAGGTTAAATTTGTCTATCGTCATTACATTGAAGTCCTCGTATTGGTGCAGAATTGATTCGAGCACATTTTGAGATCGGGATACGACCTGTTGATGTGAAGCGTCAATTTCTTTAGAGAGTGTTTGGATTAAAAGTTGAATCTTATGGTTAGAGGTGTCGTTTGTACTTATTTCATAGAGCGCAGCTATTATCCGTTCTTTCATTTCCAACGCTGCCTTGTTTGTAAACGTCATAGCTATGACACCTGAGAATGTCGATGTTGAGTTTTTGCCTTGAATCAGTAGTTTGATGTATTCTTTCACTAAATGGTACGTTTTACCGCTACCAGCTGATGCGTTTAGAATATATAAAGCAGAGTTCGACATAGTGTTTTCCGGGTTGTAGACATAAATTTAGTATTCATTTTTTTGAAAACCGTTATTCTGTACAAATATTGGTTAGAAAAATACGTTTAAAAGGTCCATTATGATTAAATTTGGAAATATGAGGAGTAAGCTTTCAATCATTCTCTTTTTGGCATACGGATTCGCACTATATTCTTGTGGTGAAGATATAGATGCGGAATGTGATGCCCCTGCACCTTCATCGCTTAGAATTTCAGTTCAACCAAAATTTGGAGCATCTGATTTGTTCCTCGACTCGATATACACAAGCTCTGAGGGCTACCTTGTGAAATTTACAGATTTGAAATTTTATTTGCATGAGATTCGAAATGAATCCAACGCATTGATAAATGCTGCTTTGTTTGATTATAGAGAGCGCAGTGCGCTTCTCATTGAGACTCTTGGTGAGAAGAATAAATTTACATCTCTACAGGCAAACTTGGGTGTCGGTTCGGAGCAAAATCATAGCGATCCAACCTTATTTTCATCTGAAAGCTGGTTGAATATTTCAAACTCGAATGATATGCATTGGGATTGGAACCCTGGGTATATCTTTGTTAAAATCGAGGGTAAAACAGATACGATCCCAGATGCAATTCAGGAGTTGAATCACAATTTTGTATTTCATTGTGGGTTGGATGAAAATCTTCAAATGGTTGATTTCACAGGATTGGATTGGATAGATCAAGGAGATAATCTGAGTGAGTTAAAGCTGAAATTAGATTTGAAAGCATTTCTTCAGGGAACAAATGAATCGATTGATTTGAAATCGGAATTCACATCTCATTCGGCACCAAGTCAGCAGTTTCTAACATTAAAGGTGATGCAGAATTTTAAAGAGGCTTTAATGATGTTATAGATGAAATATTTTTTTTTCATATTTCTATTTCTTGTTGCATTTTTTTCGTGTAAAAAAGATTCTGTAAAATACATCCCAACACCATACGAGTTAGAAATACCTTCTCACTTTCCGATGATGAATATACCTGATGACAATCCAATGACGGTGGAAGGTATTGCGTTAGGCCGCAAATTATTTTATGAGTCACAATTGAGCGGTGACAATACCCAATCGTGTGGTGATTGCCATGCTCCATCGAGCGCATTTTCTGATCCCAATCAATATTCAACGGGAATTGACGGAATTCAAGGGAATAGAAACTCAATGGCCTTAATCAATCTCGGATGGCAAAACTTTTTTTTCTGGGATGGTCGAGCAGCTACTCTCGAGGATCAAATACTCGATCCTATAACCAATCCAATTGAAATGCATGAAACGTGGCCCAATGCGGTGTCAAAATTAGATGCATCCGCAGAGTATCGCAATATGTTTTATCGAGCTTTTGGTCAGAGAGGTATTGACTCGCTAAAGGTTACCAAGGCCATAGCACAATTTTTACGTACGATGATATCGGGTAAATCGAAGTATGATGTGATGTATAAAAACGAATATAATTACACACTGTCGCAAGAAGAACAAGCAATATATCAGACCGTTACACCCGATGAATTAGCAGGATATGATTTGTTTAAAAGTTTAAATGGTGCAGATTGTTTCCATTGTCATAATGGACCATTAATGCAAGTTCAAAAATTTAGCAATAATGGTTTGGATGCCACATTTATCGACAAAGGAAGAGGTGCTATTACCGGTAATCCAAATGATGATGGAAAATTTAAGGTACCTACACTTCGCAATATTGAGTTTACCGCCCCGTACATGCATGATGGAAGATTCTCAACACTTGATGAGGTAATTGGGCATTATTCATCGGGAATTCAAATGAGTCCAACCATTGACCCACTCATAGAGTTTGCAGGACAAGGAGGCGTGCAACTGGATGCTTTTGAAATAGATCTTTTGAAGAAGTTTTTACTCACACTCTCTGACCAGTCATTTATTAATAATCCCGATTTTCAGGAGCAGTGATAAATAAATTGTGTTTTTTTACACTAGTAGAATCAAATTATGACAGACGATAGAAGGTTAACAACTGAAGAAAAAGCATTAAAAGTCAATTTAACGCCGGACATATACGGCTGCTTTGCTGAAATCGGCGCCGGTCAAGAAGTCGCTGCAAATTTTTTTAAAGCAGGAGGTAGTTCCGGAACTATAGCATACACACAATCGGCATATGATATGAAAGTATCCGATTCGATGTATGGAGAGGCACAACGTTACGTTTGTGAAGAACGATTGTTGACAATGTTGGATATTGAGTTCGATTCATTAAAATCTAGGTTGCCAAAAAAATTCGAGGAGTCTCGTTTTTTTGCATTCTGTAATACGGTCGAGTCGCTGAATTACCACAAGACGAATCAAGGCCAAGGATGGGTTGGAATGCGTTTTCAACTTTCTCCCGAGGCCCTGCCGAATGATGTTATTCTGCACATAAAAATGCACGATAATAGCCATAAGGCACAACAAGAAGCACTGGGAATATTAGGTGTAAATCTAATCTATGCATGTTATTTCCATTCTTCTGATTTTGAGGAGTTTTTGACTAGCATTGTTCAGCGACTGCCTCGAGATAAAATGGAAATTGATATGTTACGTGTCTCAGGTCCTGATTTTGAAGATGTTGACAATCGTATCATTGCGTTGAATCTCGTGAAACGAGGAATTACTGATGCGACGATGTTTGATCTGAGTGGAAATGTACTTCAACCGGCAACAGCGCTTTACAAGAAGAATATTTTATTGATGAGAGGTCGTTTCCGTCCTGTTACGAAAATTCACATTGATATGATCGAGAAGGGAAAAGAGCAATTCCTGAAAGAAGAGGGTATTGATGAAGGAAATGTGCGTCTTATATTCGAGTTAACACTAAAGGATTTGACCGCAGATGGAAAAATATCTGATAAAGATTTTGTGGATCGTGCAGAGTTACTGGGTACACTTGGTTATACGGTAATGATTTCCAATTATTTAAAGCATTACAAGATGGTTGATTACCTTTCAACCATTGTAAGAGGGCAGAAAATGGGAGTTATTGTTGGTGTTTATAACTTACAAACGATTTTTGATGAACGGTATTATGACAATCTCCCTGGCGGCCTATTAGAGGCATTTGGACGTGGTTTTGGTCATAATGTTAAGATGTTCGTCTACCCAGCAACAAATGTTGAAACAGGTGAGATTTATTCATTGAGCAATTTTAACATCCCAGAAAACCTAAATGGTCTTCTTGAATATATGAAAGAGAACAATAAATTGGCAGAGTTTGAATCGTACAATCCAAAGTTACTGCATATTATGTCAGATGATGTTTTGGCCAAAATAATGGCTGGAACTACCATTTGGGAAGATGATGTGCCGGAGGAAGTAGTAAAGGCAATTAAATTTTATGAACTCTTTGGTTACGTAAAAAAGGAGACAATTGCTTAAGTAAAAGGTATGCCTCACATCAAAAATGCTCTGATCCGATACCGCATTATTGATAAATGCATTCGCAATCAATATAAGCCTTTCCCAAGTAAACGAGATTTAAGAGAGGCTTGTGAAGAGTCCCTCTTTGGAAGTACGGGTGGCGCACATATTTGTGATTCCACTATTGAAAAGGACATGTATGCCATGAAAATGGAGCATGACGCACCAATCAAGTATAGTAAATTGGAGAAAGGATACTTCTACGAGGACAAGGATTTTACTCTGAATGATATTCCACTTACAGATAACGATATGGAGGCGATTAGCTTCGCAGCACATACTTTGATGCAATTCAAAGATGTTGATTTGTTTCGACAGTTTGGAAGCGCAATTGATAAAATTGTTGATCATTTGGCTGTATCTCAAGATCAAGACTCTCAGCAATTTGTTCAATTTGAGGCTACGATTGCCGATGGAGGAAATGAATATCTTACATCAATTTTAGAAGCGATAAAATTAAAACGGCTTATTCAATTTGAATATGCGAGTTTTGTCACTGGGGAACTGAAACTAAGAAAGGTGACTCCCTTGTTGTTAAAACAGTACCGAAACCGCTGGTATTTAATTTCTTTTGATGATTCAAAAAATGATTATATAACATACGCTCTTGATCGAATAGAAGGGTTGGAAATTTTAAAGGAAACAGTTTCACAGCCGATTGACTTTGATCCCGACAATTATTTCAAACACGCAGTTGGAATAACAAGTGGAAATACTGCACCCACTGATGTGCGCTTAAAAGTTTCTCTTGTTGCAGCCAAATATTTGGATTCACTTCCAATTCATGCATCACAAAAGGTTGTTGAAATGAATCAAGATCATTTTATTTTTTGTCTTAAAGTAAATATATCTGAAGAATTGATTCGAGAGATTATGAGCTATGGGGGAGATATAGCTGTTATTGAGCCATTAGAATTAAAGGAGGAAGTCCAAAGACGCGCCAATCGTTTCTTGACCTAAGTCGTGGCGAATATGGTGCCATTCGAGGATTGGTTTGTTCTACTGGAAATTTAAATTTTATCTCAATTCCCACATTCTAGTTATCTTAGCGACTACAACAAGATATTCGCATGGAAATAATAAGAACAATATTAAATGGTGTTTGTGAGTTGAAGATGAATCGACCAGAGGTGTTCAATTCATTTAATAAAGCGATGGCTTTTCAGCTGCGAGACGCTTTGGAAGATTGTGCTTCAGATGATGAGGTAAGAGCGATAGTAATCACCGGTCAGGGCAAAGCATTTTGTGCAGGACAGGATCTAGCAGAGGCAACAGATTCAAACGGTCCTGAGCTGCAGACAATTGTTCAAGAACATTATAATCCGATCATCCGTAAAATTCGAGCTATTGAAAAGCCTGTTATTGCCGCTGTAAATGGAGTTGCAGCTGGTGCAGGAGCGAATATTGCACTGGCTTGTGACATCACATTTGCTAAAGAAAGTGCAAGTTTTATTCAAGCATTCTCAAAAATCGGACTGATTCCTGATTCTGGAGGTACATTTTTTTTACCTCGGATTGTTGGAATGCAGAAAGCGATGGCATTGATGATGACAGGCGATAAGATAAGCGCAAGAGAGGCTGAGGCAATGAATATGATTTACAAAGTTATAGAAGATGATTTGTTTGATGCCTCCGTAACGAAGTTCGCAGCACGTATTGCTGAAATGCCAACGCGTGGTCTTGGGTTAACAAAGAAAGCGGTAAATGCTTCTTGGTGTAATGATTTGGATGCTCAGCTAAATATTGAGCAGATGCTTCAGACAGAAGCAGGAAAAACCAATGATTTTAATGAAGGAGTTGCAGCATTTTTGGAAAAACGAATGCCGGAGTTTAAAGGGCGTTGAGAAGAGAGGAGATTACATCTCCGCCGTTCCAATAAAAAGGTTAACCAAAAGAATAGTACCAAAGACAAACAGATAATTCAATGAAAGTAGGAGTTTTAGGAGGAGGAACAATGGGGTCAGGAATTGTGCAAGTTGCTGCCCAAAATGGGCATCAAGTGGTTCTCGTTGACTTGAATGAGCAGATTTTGAACAAATCAAAGCACCAACTTGATAAGATAATGAATCGGCTCGTTGAGAAAGAGCGAATTACACAGGAGCAGGCCAACCATACCCGATCTAATATTCACTACAGCCAAGACATTCATGATTTCGCTAAATGTGGGATTGTTATCGAAGCAATCATTGAAGACCTTGAAATAAAGTCCAAGGTATTTGCGCAACTCGAGCAGATTACGCCGAAAGGTTGTATTCTTGCCTCAAATACAAGTTCACTTTCAATTGCATCAATTGGTTCAGTATTGGAAGATCCCAGTAAAATGATCGGAATTCATTTTTTCAATCCGGCACCTCTAATGCCTTTGGTAGAGATTATTCCTGCAGTTCAGACGTCGAGCACTACATTAAAACAAGCAAGAGATTTAATCGATGATTGGAAAAAAATTACAGTAGTTTGTAAAGATACTCCAGGATTTATAGTGAACAGAGTTGCACGGCCTTTTTATGGAGAGGCTTTGCGTATTTATGAAGAGGGTGTGGCAGATTTTGCTACAATAGACTGGGCAATGACCATTATTGGTGGTTTTCGAATGGGGCCTTTTACATTAATGGACTATATTGGGAATGATATAAATTATACTGTTACAGAGACTGTTTTTTCGGCGTTTTATTATGACCCTCGATACAAGCCGTCGTTTACACAAAAGCGCCATGTTGAAGCGGGGTATTTTGGCAGAAAATCTGGCCGTGGGTATTTTGATTATTCTGAGGATGCTCAAAATCAATTGGCAAATGAAAATCATGAGCTTGGTCGACAAATTGTAGATCGTATTTTGATTATGCTAATTAATGAGGCCATTGATGCGGTATTTTTGAACATTGGATCAAAAGAGGATGTTGACCTTGCAATGACGAAAGGAGTGAATTATCCTAAAGGACTGCTAAGCTGGTGTGATGAAATTGGTTTGGACGTTGTTTTAGAAAAATTGGAGGTCATGTTTCAAGAATATGGAGAAGACCGCTATCGCCCAAGTCCACTATTAAGAAGAATGGTGCAAAACAATGAGAAGTTCTTTACTTAAATCGATTCAGTAAATCGAATAAACTATTTAAGTTTTTCAACAGCTTGCTTTTTATAGAATCCGCCCTGTTGAATGATTATTTTGAACTGCACAACAGCTTGTTGTTCTTCACCTAGTTCCTGTAAGCTCAGTGCAATCATCCATTGTGATTCCTCATCAAAATTGGAGAATGGTCCAAGAATACAGTTCCTAAATGCATCAATTGCTTTGTTGTATTCACTTAGATTGAATAAGCACAGTCCAGCGTAGAAGTTTGCATTAGCATCGTCGGGGTATGTCGATAGAACGCTTTCAAATTTCTTTAATGCTAGTTTGTATTGCTCGAGAGAAAAAACTTCTAATGCCTTATTGATATATGTGGTATACGGAATCTCAATTCGGATTTCAGGTTCCTCTGTATTTTTCATTGCTTCCTGCTCTTTATTGGCAGGTGTTCCCGTAAGAACAGGAGTATTTGGTTTGATCCGAGAACTGGACCTGTATTTTTTGTAGTCAACAAGTTTAAGATTGAAAATGTAAATTTCTTTTGCTCTTTTATGCGATCGATTTAGGGAAGGTTGAGATTTATTTTCTATTCGATTGAAAGGCAGTATTTTTAATTTTTCAGGTGCTTTGATTACTTTTTGCTCTTGAAAATTATTTTGAATGGTTTGTATCTCAATTTGTTTTTCTTTTGGTGCAAGAGACATAAGTTCAATTAACTCTGGTGTGTTAATGCCTTCGGTATTATTCGAAAGGTCTTGATTTTTTATTGGTTTAGGTTCTGTCAATTCGACCTTTTCTGTCTTAGGGTTATTTGTTTTATTACTTGGTGCTAGGACAAATAGTGCAACACCAACTAAAGCAACCAGTGTACCACCTATGATGAAGGACTTAATAGGGGTAGTCGGTGTTAATTTTTTATCCAAGGAGTTCATTTTTGATATGTCATAAGACAATTCCTCCCATCCATCCATAGCGTCAGATTCAAAAGGATCCGATGTATTTAGTTCTATTGAATGTTTTACTCTTTCGTCAGTAGTATTGCCGTAAGCAGTAATATCCTCTCTACTTAGCTTTGACGTTGAGTCAAACATTTTATTGAATTGACTTGAATTCATTGTTGTGTTCTAAATTAATTTTCAAATTGCGTTTGCCATTTTGTATTGCACTTTTCACCTTTTTTAAATCCAATTGCGTTAGGTCCGCTATTTCCTGGTAAGACTTGTTTTCGATATAAAAAAGTTTGATGCAGTTCTTTTGTTCCTCTTTGAGCTCTTCTAAAGCATTTTCTAAGATAAGTAGCTGCGTTTCTTTTTCAATTTTTAATTCTAGTTCATTGGTTTGTTTCGGCTCTCGTATAAGTTCAAGTGTTTTGATACCTTTTTTACGAAGTAGCATTAAACACTCATTTTTTGTAACCATATACAACCAAGGTTTAAATCTATTGATGTTGTTGTCGTGTAGTTTACTTGGAAGTTTTTCGAACAAATGCATTACGAGATCTTCTGCGTCAAATTTGTTTTTGAGGTATTTCATAGATGTTCCCATAACAAGGTGACCATAACGCTGATAGTATTCCCCGATTATTTCTAAAGACGGCTTCTCCTTATAAGAACGAAGAAGTGCTTCATCAGAAAGTGTTTTGTATTTGTTTCTTTTATTATTCAGCATTTACAAGAAAGATGCGTTGGTAGTTTGTTTTCCATAAATATATTGTAAAAAGGGTACTTTTTTCATTTGAGCTCATTTATCAGTTAAGGGAATAAATAAAAACCACGTTTGATTTGTTCTCTTTTACAGTCAGTTATGTTTTTTTTATTTGATTTTAAAAAAAACATTGTTTGTATTGCTTGTTAATAGGAATAGAGTGTGTATCTTTGCCCCCGCTTATAACGATAGGCATTAGCAAATCAGGAGGATAAAAAATATTTTAAAAAGTTTTTAAAAAAAGCTTGTTAAAATAAAAAGAGTGACTAACTTTGCCCCCCGCTTAGCACGATAAGCGAATGTGATAAATCGGAATAGATTTTGGTTGATCAGCAAAAGAGTTCTTTGAGATATTGAGAAATAAGGAAACAGCGTAAAATTAGAAATTTTACACATGAAACAACAAACGTCAAGAGCCAACAAAAATTCAAAGTTTTATACAACGGAGAGTTTGATCCTGGCTCAGGATGAACGCTAGCGGCAGGCCTAACACATGCAAGTCGAGGGGTAACATAGAAGAGCTTGCTTTTCTGATGACGACCGGCGCACGGGTGCGTAACGCGTATGCAACCTACCTCTTACTGGAGGATAGCCCGAAGAAATTCGGATTAATACTCCATAGTATTTCTTTCTCACCTGAGATTGAAATTAAAGGTTACGGTAAGAGATGGGCATGCGTCCTATTAGCTAGATGGTAAGGTAACGGCTTACCATGGCTACGATAGGTAGGGGGCCTGAGAGGGTGATCCCCCACACTGGTACTGAGACACGGACCAGACTCCTACGGGAGGCAGCAGTGAGGAATATTGGGCAATGGAGGCAACTCTGACCCAGCCATGCCGCGTGCAGGAAGACGGTCCTATGGATTGTAAACTGCTTTTATTTGTGAATAAACTCCGGTACGTGTACCGGCCTGAATGTAGCAAATGAATAAGCACCGGCTAACTCCGTGCCAGCAGCCGCGGTAATACGGAGGGTGCAAGCGTTATCCGGAATCATTGGGTTTAAAGGGTCCGCAGGCGGATGTATAAGTCAGTGGTGAAATCCTACAGCTTAACTGTAGAACTGCCATTGATACTGTACATCTTGAATTCGGTCGAAGTGGGCGGAATATGTCATGTAGCGGTGAAATGCTTAGATATGACATAGAACACCGATAGCGAAGGCAGCTCACTAGGCCTGGATTGACGCTCAGGGACGAAAGCGTGGGTAGCGAACAGGATTAGATACCCTGGTAGTCCACGCCGTAAACTATCAATACTCGTTTTCGGCGATATACAGTCGGAGACTAAGCGAAAGTGATAAGTATTGCACCTGGGGAGTACGATCGCAAGGTTGAAACTCAAAGGAATTGACGGGGGCCCGCACAAGCGGTGGAGCATGTGGTTTAATTCGATGATACGCGAGGAACCTTACCAGGGCTTAAATGTAGAGGGAATATATTGGAAACAGTATAGCCTTCGGGCCGTCTACAAGGTGCTGCATGGCTGTCGTCAGCTCGTGCCGTGAGGTGTTGGGTTAAGTCCCGCAACGAGCGCAACCCCTATCTTTAGTTGCTAGCAGGTAATGCTGAGGACTCTAAAGAAACTGCCTACGCAAGTAGTGAGGAAGGCGGGGACGACGTCAAGTCATCACGGCCCTTACGTCCTGGGCCACACACGTGCTACAATGGTAGATACAGAGGGCAGCTACCCCGCGAGGGGATGCGAATCTCGAAAGTCTATCTCAGTTCGGATTGGAGTCTGCAACTCGACTCTATGAAGCTGGAATCGCTAGTAATCGCGCATCAGCCATGGCGCGGTGAATACGTTCCCGGGCCTTGTACACACCGCCCGTCAAACAATGGAAGCTGGGAGTGCCTGAAGTCGGTAACCGCAAGGAGCTGCCTAGGGTAAAACTGGTAACTGGTGTTAAGTCGTAACAAGGTAGCCGTACCGGAAGGTGCGGCTGGAACATCTCCTTTCTAGAGAGTTCTTGACATGTTGTGTGTAAGATGACAATTTTATTGTTGTTTCCCTTTTCTCGATACTATTACAAAAGGAAGTCCTTCCTTGCATTAGAAGGCTTTGCTATATTGAAGCAAGAAGGATTAATAGTCCCGTAGCTCAGTTGGTTAGAGCACTACACTGATAATGTAGGGGTCAGCAGTTCAAATCTGCTCGGGACTACTTTTTATATTTAGAATATTCATTATTTGTTTAACGAATATTCTCTATTCTACCCATTCGTATTTGCGATATTAGTGGTAGAAGAAGTTCATTGACATATTGGAATTGATTGAAGTAGATAAGAATAACTAGTAAAAATAGAGATTAATAAGTTACTAA
>Ga0206677_10001104_pt1 | contig 25306 bp, 21 predicted proteins | sample M130m12015metaG_FD_155475 | JGI IMG/M metagenome (GOLD analysis project Ga0206677, IMG submission 155475) | Ammonia-oxidizing marine archaeal communities from Monterey Bay, California, United States - M1 30m 12015 | ecosystem: Environmental > Aquatic > Marine > Intertidal zone | place: USA...
CGAGTTTGTAATATCAAGGCCCACAAGGGCCTGCTTTCGCGAACCAAACATTCAATAATTCCCTTTTAAGTCGTACCCTTGTGCAACAAACCTAAATAAAAAAGTGGAATGGTCAGAGACTATATAACACCGACAAAACTAATGTAACTGCGATTTTTTCTACAATAGGGGGCACTTCGCCAGAAAAAACCAGACTAACCCTAGGGATTTACCCGAAAATAAGGCCTCATATGGCATTGGACGACTATATCTGGAGGCAGCCAAACTATAGCGGCGGACGCGATGTTAAAGGCGTATCCAGCAACTCCGCGTTAAACCTTGCGTGGTACCGTGGTCTCGGGACGGCAGTATTAAAACACACACGATGCATGCCCATATTTTCAATGGGTTTACCCACTTTCTGCAATTAATATGCATAATCAGCCCGGTATGGGCAAGGGACTGGCTCCAAAAATCTGATGAAAGTCGCAAAACAACTTATTCCGGTGCTGCTGGCACTTGGTGCCAGCGGCGTTATTGTTGGGCTGGTCATCGCGATGGGCAGTTATTACTACCTTGCGCCGGGCTTGCCCTCAGCTGACACGATACGGGACGTAAAACTGCAGGTGCCGCTGCGGATCTACACCCGCGATGGCCGGCTGATTCAGCAATTCGGTGAGCGCAGACGCCAACCGGTGCCGTTTGAACTCATCCCTCAGCGTGTGGCCAAAGCCTTTCTTGCTGCCGAAGACGATCGTTTTTACGATCATCCGGGATTTGACTATCAAGGCATTGCGCGCGCAGCATTCAATCTCATGCTCACCGGCTCACGCAGCCAGGGTGGCAGCACCATTACTCAGCAGCTGGCACGCGACTACTTTCTAACCCGCGACCGCACCTTTGTCCGCAAAGGCAAAGAACTGATTTTGGCGCTACAAATTGAACAGGAATTTAGCAAGGACGAAATTCTTCAGCTGTATCTGAATAAAATTTTCCTCGGACAACGGGCCTATGGTGTGGCCGCTGCTGCACAGGTTTATTTTGGCAAAGATCTTAATGAACTCAACGTTGCTGAAGCCGCCACGCTCGCTGGGCTGCCCAAAGCGCCCTCTGCCCTTAACCCGGTAACCAACCCCGCTCGCGCCATTGAAAGGCGGGCATACGTGCTGCGGCGCATGTGGGAATTGAAAGACATCGATACAGAGACGTATCAGGCAGCGCTTAATTTTCCGATGGTATCCCAGCGTCATGGCAGCAAGGTTGAACTCCCGGCCTATTACGTTGGCGGCATGGCCAGCAAAGAGATGATCCGGCGTTTTGGTCAGGATGAGGCCTACACAGGCGGCTACAAAGTAGTAACTACCATTGACAGCCGTCTGCAACAGTCTGCCCAAAGTGCTCTGCGCAAAACTCTGCTTGAATACGATCAACGGCATGGCTTCAAAGAACCGTTGAAGGTTGTCGATTTAAACGCGCTAGCTCCGTCCTTGGCGTTGGAGATCGCTGAATCTTCTGGTGACAAGCCTGCCGCGCAGATCGCTAATCAAGCGTTGCAAGCATCACTGGAGAAAAACTATCCGGCATACCGCGATTTGTCATTAGCGGTGGTGTTAAACCTGAACGCTGATAACTCAGCCAATGTCTTTATCCGCGATATCGGTCGTGCCCGTGTGAGCTGGGAAAATCTGAAACGCAGTCGCTGGGTTGATGACAACACCGTCGGCGATGAACCAAAAAACGTCGCTGATGTATTGCAGCAAGGTAGCGTCGTTTGGCTGATCAGCGATTCATTGGTGCAAGCAGAAAAAGACGGCCAAAACAATGACCGGCCACAGCAGTGGCGGCTGGCGCAGATGCCCGAGGTTCAGGGTGCGATTGTCTCGATGGATCCGTATGACGGCGCCATTACATCGCTAGCGGGCGGTTTCGACTATCTAGCAAGCAAATATAACCGTGCCTCTTCAGCCAACCGGGGTGCCGGATCAGCCATTAAGCCCTTCATTTATTCGGCTGCGCTAGAGAATGGCTTCACCGCTGCAACTATTGTTAAAGACGCACCCATTGTCGTCGATGATAAAAACCTCGAAACCACCTGGCGACCGGAAAACTACAGCGGTAAATTCTACGGCGATACGCGCTTACGCGAAGGTTTGGTTCGCTCCATGAACCTTGTTTCGCTGCAAACACTCCGCCGTGTCGGTGTCGGCAACGCTGTTGAGCATCTAAGTCGCTTCGGCTTTCCCAATACCGATAAGGCACTTCCGCGAAACCTGACGCTGGCGCTGGGCACCGGCGCGATATCGATGCTCGACCTGGTTGGCGGATATTCGGGTATTGCCAGCGGTGGCTACTACATTAAGCCGTACATCATAGAACGCATCGAAGACGTCAATGGCAATATTGTGTATCAAGCCGACCCCGCCATAGCCTGCGAATTATGCACTGACCATTGGTTTGACGACCGTGACACACTTGAAGACGATGCCGAAGACTACCTCAGCAACGCAACACAGAAACCGGATGACCCCATACTGCAAGTCAGAGTTGATGCCGGAGATAGCGAATCGTGGTTTGCTTCGGGCGAAACCACTCTGCCTCCTGTGGATGCCGAGGTGCCCTTCTACAGCGATACAGAACAAATGATTAATAGCGGCGAAAGCTGGCATCCCAACGCCAGCGAAACGCCCGCATTTTTTGCCGGTATCAATTCAGCTCAACGTATCATCAGTCCTGAAAATGCCTATATTGTTTACGACATGATGCGGGATGTGGTTAAACGTGGCACGGGGCGCGCTGTCAGGGAGTTACAGCGTGGCGATTTGGCTGGAAAAACGGGAACCACCCAGAACAGCATCGACACGTGGTTCGCAGGCTTTAATCGTGAACTTGTAGCCGCCGTGTGGGTTGGCTTTGATAACCAGAGTCGCTCATTGGGACGGCGCGAAACCGGCGGCAGAACGGCCCTGCCCATGTGGAAATACTTTATCCAAAACGCGCTGAATAACCAGCCTGAGACGGCTGTGCCTCCGCCGGCAAATCTGGTCACCATTCGCATATCGGCTGCTACAGGTGAGCTGGCAAACGCTGGCGACAGCAATACACGATTTGAAATATTCGCCGCCGGCACCGAGCCCACCGTAAAACGTGGCGATAATAGAAGCAGCGCTGAAGAACAAGGCAACGATGACGACTTCGATGCAGGGGATATATTCTAAAATCAGGGCAAACGGCCGAGCCGATATAGGCATGCATGTGGCTGCCGCACCCCAAAAACAATCGCCAAACACCGCTGAGCTTCAAGCAAGAAAAACCGACCCGATCTGAGCGAATGGCTGCTTGCCCACACCCGCATTGAGGGTTGGGCAATTGCGCACTAACTGCGCTCAGTAATGGCCTGATAATCGCGCGGGCCTGAACCCATGTACAGCTGGCGCGGACGGCCAATGCGGCTATCAGGGTCTTCGATCATTTCCTGCCAGTGGCTCACCCAACCTACCGCACGTGCAACGGCAAACATTACCGTAAACATGGAGGAAGGAATGCCCAGAGCCTTGTAAATAATGCCCGAATAGAAATCGACATTCGGATACAGCTGACGCTCTACAAAATACTCATCCTTCAGCGCTATTTGCTCCAACTGCAGCGCCAGATCGAACAGCGGGTTATCCTGTTGACCAAGATTATCAAGAACCCGATAGCACATCTTGCGAATGATGGTAGCGCGCGGGTCATGATTCTTGTAAACCCGATGACCAAAGCCCATGAGGCGGAAAGGATCGTTCTTATCCTTCGCCTTATTCACATACTTATCAACGTTGTCTACAGTGCCAATTTCCTCCAGCATTCGCAGTACCGCTTCATTGGCACCGCCATGAGCTGGGCCCCACAGCGCGGCAATACCTGAAGCAACTGCCGAGTATGGGTTAGTGCCCGAACTGCCGGCCAAACGTACCGTTGAAGTAGAGCAGTTTTGTTCATGATCGGCATGAAGAATTAGCAATAGGTCAATGGCCTCTGCCGCTACAGGGTCAATCCTATAATCCTCTGCAGGCACGCCAAAGAACATGCGCATCAGGTTGCTGGAGTAATCCAGGTCGTTGTCCGGATAGACAAACGGCTGACCCAGCGTGTGCTTGTAAGCTGCTGCTGCAATCGTTGGCATTTTTGCAATGATTCGGTGGGCAAAAATTTGACGGTGGCGCGGATTATTGATGTCGAGAGTGTCGTGATAGAACGCCGACATCGAGCTTACAACACCGCCAACCATGGCCATCGGATGAGCATCGTGATGAAAACCGTTAAAAAATCTCAACATCGACTCGTTAATCATGGTGTGAGTGCGGATGGAGTGACTGAACCCTTCGAGCTGCGCCGCGGTTGGCAATTCGCCATGCAGTAAAAGATAACAAACTTCGATGTAACTGCTTTTATCGGCCAGCTGTTCTACCGGATAACCGCGATAAAGCAAAATACCCTTGTCGCCATCAATATAGGTAATGGCGCTTTCACAACTTGCGGTTGAACTAAAGCCGGGGTCAAAAGTGAAAATATCCTGCTTGGCGTAGACGGGACGGACATCGACCACATCGGGCCCAATCGAGCCCGACTTTGATTGAAGCTCAAGCTCGTCGCCAGTTGAATTGTCGCGCAGGGTATATGTCTTATCACTCATGTCTTTATTTATCCGTTACTTGTGGCGCAGTAGCAGGCAAACCGCCGAACTGCCTCATCTTTAGTTCAATAAACCGCCCCGAATGTCTGGCGACGACCGAAACGGTCGCTGTCGCCAAAAGGCTCATCCCCAATACTGATCGGCGCCAAAACCGGCCTGCACCAACTTAAAACTTACAGCAAGCTCAACGCACAAACGTCAATGGTTTCAGAACTGTATTGCTGCCATGGTGTTCGGTCGATGTTGTTGGACCATAACCGGCAACCGTTCAGCAGTCCGCTCAAAAACTCACAAAAATGTGTTTTAAGTGTCTTACGGTGACTTGCTATCCGGCAGACAGGCGAACCCGACAGTGGCGGCACAGTATAGGCTATAAGCAGGTTGCTTGCACATTTGAGGCCGCAAAACGGCCATTATGGGAGCGCTGCACCCGGATGTGGGGCGGCAAAGCCCCAACATGGGTTTACCCGATGTTGTATTTCTTATGAAACTTGTCAACGCGACCCGCACTGTCGATGATCTTTTGCTTGCCGGTATAAAACGGATGGCAGGCTGAGCAAACTTCGACGCCAAGGTCTTCAGCTAGCGTAGAACGGGTTTGAAAGGTATTACCGCAACTGCAGGTAACCTTAATTTCATTGTACTGAGGGTGAATATCAGCTTTCATTGTGACAATCTCAAAAATGGCCCCGGGGTTGGTTAACCAAGCCGCCGGTGCGCTCTAAACGTCAAGGGCGCGGAAGAATAGCGGCATACGCATCATCTGACAAGGGCAAAAAACTGGGGCTCCATACCTGGCGGGGCTTTATCCACACATTCTGTGGATAAGTCTGTGGACTAACCCCCCAACCAAACCCTAAGTTGCGGAAACCACAGAAAAAGAAACAGATTGGCTAATAAATAATCAAATAGAAAATACCTATAAAAAACATTAGCTTAATAGAAATATTGCGAAGCAAAACCGAGCTTTTGCTGCGTATCTTCATGAAATATTTAGAAACTGTCACGATTGTGCATAAACCACCCCGTTTTTAGACCAACTCAATGAAAAACGGGGCCCTGTGCAACAATTGCGCGTAAATCAGCCACTTAACTTAATGATTGCACACCAACAGCGGCAAAAATAAGGCCGGGCGAGACCCAGAGCCGCCTATCCCTCGGGAAGAAACACACTCTGTAAATCATCCAAAAATCGCAAACCGAGTTCTGTGGGTTGCCATGCATTGGCGCCACAGGCAACCAACAAACCTTTGTCAATTGCCGCATTCACTTTGGGCAGTAGCAAGGCCTGTGCCGCGCCTGTGCGCTCGGAAAAGCCCGCCAGTGAAAAGCCATCAAGCAGGCGCAGATTGTTCAACATAAATTCGAACAGTGCGTTTTCTGCGTCTATTTCCGCGCGCATTGCCAATGGCTGCGAGGTCAACACGCTGCCCGCAGTGGCTTGAAACTTTGCCGGCTTCGCGTGCTTCGCGTAACGCCAGATAACACCGTCTGCCGAAGTCACCTTGCCATGAGCGCCAGCCCCAACGCCCAGATAATCGCCGTACTGCCAGTAGTTGAGGTTATGCCGGCAGTGATGCCCTTCAAGTGCATAGGCCGAGACCTCATATCGACCATAGCCTGATGTCGATAAGCGTTGCTGACAGGCTTCAAACATCAGCCAACTCGTATCCTCATCCGGCAAGTTTTCGGGTGGTGTGCGGCCAAAGCGGGTGCCCGGCTCCATGGTGAGGTGGTACTGCGAAATATGCTCAGGCGCTAAGCCAAGAGCCGCATCAACATCAGCAACGGCCTCCTCAACCGTCTGATTGGGCAGCGCGTACATCAGATCGAGGTTAATGTTATCGAAGCCTGCTGCGCGCGCCTGCGCAAATGCGCTGTGGGCGGCGGCGGCGTTGTGCACCCGACCCAAGGCCACCAGGTGCCTGTCGCAAAAGCTCTGCACACCCAACGACAAACGAGTGATGCCCGCCGCCCGATAATCCGCAAAATCGCCGTGCTCAATTGCACCGGGGTTTGCCTCCATCGTGATCTCTGCGTCATTGGATAACCCAATCTCGGCATCAATAGCCAACAATAGCGTTTCCATTGCACGGGGTGAAAACAAGCTGGGGGTGCCACCGCCAAGAAACACGGTGCTAATTCTGCGCTCGCCGGCAAGCGTTGCATCGTTGCGCAGATCGCTAAGCAATGCATCGAGGTAACTCTGTTCGTGGAGCTCACTTTGCAAAGGGTGCGAATTGAAATCGCAGTAGGGGCACTTAGTCACGCACCAGGGAAAATGAACGTATAAGGCCAACGGTATAGGCATATTAATCCGCTAAGGAGTTTGTTCCTGCAGCTGGCGGCACAGATCACGGACTGCCGCGCCACGGTGACTGCGCGCATGCTTCTCTGCCGGCAGCAACTCAGCAGAAGTACTCGCCGCTGCAATACGTTCAGCTGTTATCACAGCGCACTCGCCAACATCAGAAAATAAAGGGTCATACCCAAACCCCCCCGTGCCACGCTCTGCCAATGCAATGGCGCCATTCCATGAGCCTTCGGCAATGAGCGGTTCGGCATCGCTTGCCGAGCGAACGTACACCACAACGCAGCGGAAACGCGCCGCCCTTTGCTCCGGCGGAATACGCGCCAAAGCTGCCAGCAATTTAGCGTTGTTGTCTGCATCACTGGCATGCTCACCCGCGTAGCGCGCCGAATAAACGCCGGGAGCACCGTCCAGCGCGGCCACCTCTAAGCCCGAATCATCGGCTATTGCAGGCAAGCCGGATTGCTGAGCAGCAAACCGCGCTTTGAGCAATGCATTCTCCAAAAAGCTAGAGCCAGTTTCCTCTGCCGCGACTAACTGCAAAGTGGTTTGCAGAACAATATCAAATTGCCCGCCGAGCATTTCAGCAAACTCTTTCGCCTTACCTGCATTGCCTGTAGCCAGAACAATTCGCTGATTCATAACGACCAAGCCCGGGTTACTGAGCCGCGCGCCAATCATTCAGCGCAGAGCCCTGCGCAACCACAATCTCTGCAACGCCCTTTTCAGCCAGCAGCAATAGTTGATCCAGCTCATTTCGCTGAAAAGCATGTCCCTCCGCAGTGCCCTGAACCTCGATAAAACCACCCGCCTCGTTCATTACCACATTCATATCGGTCTCGGCGTTGGAATCTTCAGGATAATCGAGATCCAGCACCGGCATACCGTTATAAATACCAACAGAAATAGCGGCAACCTGACCCATCAAAGGGTTCTTCTTAATTTTTTTCTGCGCCAACATCCGCTCAACCGCAATAGCTAAGGCCACCCAAGCACCACAAATTGACGTGGTTCGTGTTCCACCGTCGGCCTGAAGCACGTCGCAATCAAGGGTGATAGTAAACCCATCGAGCGCATCAAGATTCACTGCGGCACGCAGCGACCGGCCAATAAGACGCTGAATTTCGAGAGTGCGCCCGCCCTGGCGACCAGTGGCAGCTTCACGGCGAACACGGCTGTGCGTAGAACCCGGCAGCATGCCGTACTCGGCCGTTACCCAACCCTGACCTCGGCCTTTTAAAAAGCGTGGCACTGTTGCCTCAACACTGGCAGTGCAGAGCACCCGGGTATTGCCAAACTCGGCCAGCACTGAACCGGCTGCATTAGCGGTGTAATCGGTGGTTAGTTGCATGGGCCGGAGCTGGTTCGGCTGCCTTCCACTGGGTCGAATTGCCATGGTGCGTTCCTTTAAGCAGGTCATCTACAGGTTTATGCCCCGGATGCCCCGGAGCGGATAAACGCCATGCTATATGGATTGCCTCAGGCTTGCCCGATAAAACGCAACGCAGCGGCCGAGGTGTTGTCGCTGTGTGGCGATGTCGTTTTAAGCGCTTGGGCGCCCAGTGCGCTGAGCTGCGGAGCCAGAGGCCCTTTGGCGACGGTGATCGACGCCATCTCGGGATCGGTAAGCCCTGACCAAAAACCATCAGAGCACGCCAGTAAAACGTCATCGGGAAGCAACCGTTTATAGCGGGTAATCGTCATAGCCGGTAACGCTGAATCGCCGCCCAAACAGCATTCAACAAAATTACGCATCGGATGCGTCGAAATTTCATCCTCGGTAATAAAGCCTTCCTGCAACAGCACTTCAACATGACTGTGGTCACGACTGCGCTCAACCACGGTCTCGTTGCGCAAGTGATGGATCCGACTGTCGCCGACATGCCCCCAGTAAGCGTAACCGTCCTGCACCAAGCAAATCGCGCACGTTGCACGCGGCCTGGCCTCAACTGAAATTTTATTCCCCAGAGCAACCAACTCAGTGTGCGCGTGGCCTATAACCCGATGCATAAAGCCCTGCGGATCAAATACAGGCAGCTCAACCTCATTAAATTCGTTGCTAATGACCTCAACACACAGACGCGCTGCTTCAGCACCACCGGCGTGACCACCCATGCCATCAATAACGATCAGAAGCGTTGCCCCCTCTTTACTGACAACAGCAACACGGTCCTGATTTTCTTCCCGATTACCCAAAAGGCTTATTTGTGCGGTATCAACTTGCAAGAGTCTTCCTTGATTCTGTGGTTAGGGCATCGGCCTACTACTGAGGACGTTGTGTTTTGGCTTTTTCACGCCAGTGTTGGTGACTGACACCTTGCCTGCTTACAATAGACCCATGACAGAAACGCCGGCCAATAACAGGTGCTTGTGGGATTCTGCCATAAGAGTAGCCTACAACGCCTACCGACCAGTTCACATCGCGGAGATAGCATGTCAACGGCTTACGCCATCCGATACGACACAGTATGGCCATGCACGGTTCGAAAACCTCGAAAAACAAGGATAGACAGATGATTAACAGCATGACGGGCTTCGCCCGGGCAGACCTGGAACTGGAAAGCGGCACACTCCTGTGGGAAATCCGCTCGGTGAATCACCGGTACTTAGAAGCCGGTTTCAGATTACCCGAAGGCTTCCGGCACATTGAGCCGCAATTGCGGGCACAGGTCGGCGAGGCTTTAAAGCGCGGTAAACTGGATGCCTCGCTGCAGTTCCATAGCGCCAACAATATTAGTGCCAAACTGGAACTCAATGAAGCGCTGGCTGGCGAAATCATCCGGCATGGCGAGCGCATCGGCGCACTGATGGATGATGATGGCAAGCTCAACGCGCTTGCCGTCCTGCGCTGGCCCGGAGTACTGAAGGAGCAAGCTCTCGATGTCGAAAACCTACTGGAGCCGGCAGCAGAATTGTTGGCTGCCGCAATTAACGATCTCAGCGAGAGCCGTGCCAACGAAGGCAAACGCATTTACGAAATGCTCGAGGAGCGCTTGCAACAAATTCTGGATATTGTCACCACCGTTAACACCCGAATGCCCGACGTGCTGGAAAGCGCCCGCGCCCGCATGCGCGAACGTGCCGCAATTCTCGAACAAAAGATTGATCCGGAGCGTCTTGAGCAGGAGCTGTTAATTCTGGCGCAGAAGCAGGATGTGGCGGAAGAACTTGATCGCCTCACCGCCCACGTTGCCGAAATACGTGAGATTCTCAATAGCGGTGAACCCTCAGGCCGCCGTCTCGACTTCATGATGCAGGAGCTAAATCGTGAAGCGAATACGCTGGGCTCAAAATCAGCCGATGCCACCACAAGCAAATGCGCCGTCGATCTGAAAGTGCTGATTGAGCAAATGCGCGAGCAGGTGCAGAATGTCGAGTAACACTCAACCCACTGCCCGTCAGAGAATAGCCATGCCAAAAATCATAAAAAACACCTGCATATCAATGCTTTTAGCCCTGCTGGTGAGTTTATACGGCACGTCTGTAACGATGGCCGATGCCGCTGATGGCGAATTCATGGGGTACAAACTGGGCAGCAATTACCAGGGTGCCGAAGAACACGTCAAGGCTGCTCGTACCAACGGCACCCTCATTGTTCAGGCAGCCAATCCGGTAAAGCCCAACGATATTACCGATGTGTTTCTGATTGTGACTGCAGCAACCAAAACCATCGGACAAATTTCGGGCTCCACATGGTTTGACACTGAGGCAAAAGCACGCAGTTTTGCCTTGCGGTATGTGAATTTGCTGCATACGAAGTACGCCGGATGGCAGTTTGGGCGCGAGCAGATGGGCAGCGACCTGCGCATCGTCGAAGTTAATCTCGACAAGCCGCCATACAACATCCGTTTCTACCTCGATGAGGAAGAACACAATGACAAAATGATGTGGCGGTTTTCTATGACTCTAGGCTGGCTACCAGCGTCTAAAGAAGCTCAGGCTTGGAATAACATGGCCAACACCCAACACATTGCTATTGCCGATGCAGAACGCAAAAAAATGCTGGATAACGCGGATATGCGCGGTCTTTAAATGTCAGGCGCTAAACACAATAACCGCAAGCTGTTTGTCATTTCCGCGCCATCGGGTGCGGGCAAAACAACGCTGGTTCGTGAAATTATGTCAGCCGATCCGTCGTTGCGGTTTTCGGTTTCGTACACCACGCGCCTGCAGCGCCACAATGAAGTTGAAGGCCAGGCTTATCACTTCATCAGCAAAGAGTCTTTTAACCGCATGCTCGCCCACGGGGACTTTCTTGAGCATGCCGAAGTGTTCGATAACAATTACGGCACCTCACGGCACAGCGTTACAGAGCTGCTCGACTCGGGCAGCAACGTGTTGCTCGAGATCGACTGGCAAGGGGCCGAACAGGTGCGTCGCAACATGCCCGAGTGCGAAACCATTTTTATTCTGCCGCCATCGATCAGTGAGCTGGAAAAACGCCTGCGGGGTCGTGCCACCGACAGCGATGACGTAATTGCGCGGCGCATGGGCGATTCATTGGCGGATTTGGGCCACTGGGCTCATTTTGATTACGCCGTTATTAATGACGAACTTGCACAGGCGGTTGGCGCGCTACAAACCATCATCGCCGGTAACGGCGAGGCACATAAAACCACTGCCAATTCGATAAAAAACGCAGCAAAACAGCTGCTTAACTAAAACCCGGCGGTACGTTATCCTTGCAAGTTGGGGGCTCTGACGGTAACCTGCCCCGCCTTCCATACAGTTAGTGATAACGGAAACTCAACCATGGCACGAATTACAGTAGAAGATTGCTTAGAGAACGTCGAAAACCTCTTTGCACTGGTCACCATCGCCTCCAAGCGCGCCCGTCGTATTGCCAATGGGGCCGAACCACTGGTTGATATGGAAAATGATAAACCTACCGTTATCGCACTGCGTGAAATTGCTGCTGGCCTTGTGACCAGCGACATCCTTACTGAAGTGGATGAGCCTAAAGAAGATATTCTCGCCGCTCAGGATGCAGAGGAACTTCTGGCCAACACCCCAATCCCGCAGCTCAACGAAAAATACTAGCGCAGCGGGTCGCAGAGCAGGTCAATAGTCGCCGCTGACTGAGCAACACACGAATTTGCTGCGCTTCTGCTTCACAGCGGAATTCGCTCCTATATACTGAAGCCCTAGCCGGATCAGAGTTCTGATCTGGTGGTGCGGTCGATGTCAGGCTTTCTCTAGAAACCCGCTCTGTCCGCGCAATCCATCTTAGGAACGCGTAATGGAGTATGCCGCAACAATTAAAGGTGCCTTACCACGAGTGTTTCGCAGCACTGGTTTCCAGCAGCTGTTGCTTAAGATCGATTACCTGCCGCAGGATCAGCGGACCAGAATCAGCGAGGCTTTTGAATTCGGAGCCAAAGCCCACGCCAGCCAGAATCGTGCCTCCGGTGAGGCCTATATCACACACCCTGTCGCCGTAGCGGCCACGCTGGCCGAGATGAAAATGGATCCCGACTGCCTTATCGCAGCGCTCCTGCATGATGTGGTCGAAGACACCGCGGTCGAACTCAGCGAAATCCGCAATCTATTTGGCGACGATGTTGCTACTTTGGTCGATGGGGTTAGCAAGCTCGACAAGCTCAACTTCACCAGTCGCAGCGAAGCGCAGGTAGAAAGCTTCCGTAAAATGATGCTCGCCATGATCGGCGATATCCGGGTCATTCTGGTCAAACTCGCCGACCGGCTGCACAACATGCAAACGCTGGAGGCGCTGCCCGCAGCGAAGCGAGCCCGCATCGGTCGCGAAACGCTGGAGATTTATGCGCCCATCGCCAATCGTCTGGGCATCAACACGCTAAAAAGTGAACTTGAAGAGTTGGGCTTCATTAACACCTACCCGTTTCGGGCCAGGGTCATTGAGCGAAACCTTAAGAAAGCTCAGGGCAACCAACGACAGATTGTTCGGAAAATCTCGGATCGATTGAGAGCTTCGCTGAACAATGCCGAAATACAAACCAACGTCTATGGCCGGAAAAAAAACCTGTACAGCATCTATCGAAAGATGCGCGATAAAAATCTTGCCCTCAATGAGATTGTCGATGTCTTCGGCTTTAGGCTGATTGTTGATGATGTAGACACCTGCTATCGCACTCTGGGTATTGTGCATCAACTGTATAAGCCAATGCCCGGACGCTTTAAAGACTACATCGCCATTCCGAGAGTCAACGGGTATCAATCGCTGCACACAACGCTGTTTGGACCAAACGGTATCCCAATTGAAGTGCAGATTCGTACCCACGAGATGGATCTCCTCGCCGACGCCGGGGTTGCATCGCACTGGCAATATAAAGCAGCAGATTCGTCAGTTATCTCGCCTCAGGCCCGGGCGCGCGAATGGCTTCAATCCATCTCCGAAATGCAGTCAGCGGCGAGCTCGGAAGAGTTTATGGAGAACGTTAAGGTCGACCTTTTCCCTGACAAGGTGTACGTGTTTACGCCACGCGGCGACATTCTGCGATTGCCGCGCGGAGCCACCTGTGTCGACTTTGCCTATGCCGTGCACACCAGCATCGGCAACCACTGCATTGCTGCAAAAATTGATCGTCGTCTGGTGCCGCTTCGAACGCAGATTAAAAACGGCCAGACCGTTGAAATCGTAACCTCCAAGCGGGCCCAGCCTAATGCGGTATGGGTTAACTTTGTGGTTACTGCAAAGGCGCGCTACAACGTTCGTCAGGGGCTAAAAAGTCTCCGTCGTAATGAGGCTATAGAACTCGGCCGACGCCTGCTCACTCAGGCGCTGGCTAATTTTGGTTCGTCTATGCGCAAGGTGAGTCGGGCCCGCGTTAAATCGGTACTGCGCGAACTCAAGCTGCGCAAAACGGTGGAGCTTTACGAGCAACTTGGCGTGGGTGAACGTCTGGCTCCATTGGTTGCGCAAATGCTGGTGCAAGACGATGACCGCGAGCAGCTCGCTGGGGACCCTGTTGGTACCAGCATCGCTGTTGCCGGCACCGAGGGCATGGTGGTGAGCTATGCTCGGTGCTGTCATCCGCTGCCGGGCGATGCGATTATGGGTTACATGAGCTCCGGCCGTGGCATTGTTATTCATCGGAACGTTTGCGGCAATCTGAGCCAGTACAGCAAACAACCCAACAAATGGATTCCGATGCATTGGGCCGAAGAACTTGAGCGCGAATTCGTTGCGGAAATTAGGGTTGAGGCAGAGCACAAGCCGGGGGTTCTCGCTGAAGTGGCGGCCCGTATTGCCAATACCGATTCGAATATTGAGCAGGTGTCTATTGATGAAACCGAAGCAGACTTTGTGCAACTGCGCTTCAATATTCTGGTAAAAGACAGCGTCAGTCTCAGCCAGGTACTGAAAAAAATTCGCACTATGAGGAACGTGCGCCGCGTCATTCGCACCTGCGCCTGAATCGGTGCCTAATTTTATATAGACTCGAACAAACCCAGCCGTTAAGTCAATTTGACCAACCCTACTTTCTCTCTACCACACAGCGTTACGTGGGCCTACCGTAAGGAATTCTGCAATGCCAAAACTCGCTATTCACACCGACGATGCTCCAGCCGCCATTGGTGCTTACTCACAGGCAATTAAGGCCGGCGACACCGTCTACATTTCAGGCCAGATTCCGCTAGAGCCTGCCAGCGGTGACATTTGCAGCGCAGACATTAACGATCAAATCCATCAGGTGTTTAAGAATATGACGGCCGTTGCCGTCGCTGCCGGAGGCACCCTTGCTGACGCAGTTAAAGTGACCGTTTACCTGACCGACCTCGGTAACTTTGCCGCTGTTAATGACATTATGGCCGAGTACTTTCCACAACCCTTTCCCGCGCGGGCAGCATTGGAGATCAGTGCGTTACCGAAAGGCTCGCTGGTTGAAGCGGACGCTATTTTGTCGCTGTAAGTACGGTGTCGGGCCCCGAAAAACTCACTGACCTGCGGGGTATCGGCCCCGCACTCGCCGAAAAGCTTCAGCGGCTTAACGTGCATACGCCCGATGATTTGCTGTTTCTGCTGCCACAGCGCTACGAAGACCGCACCCGAGTTACCGCCATCGGCTCACTGCGCCCGGGCAATCGCTGTGTCATTGAGGGTGACGTCGAACTCACCGAAGTGGTGTTTCGCCGACGACGCACCATGCTGTGTCGGGTTTCAGACGGCACCGGCATTCTCACGCTGCGGTTCTTCTACTTTTCCAAAGCCCAGCAAAACACGCTGGCACGTGGCCAGCGGGTGCGATGCTATGGCGAAGTGCGCAGCGGGCCGGGCGGCTTTGAAATGGTTCATCCGGAATACCAGCTGCTCAATAAGAACAAGCCAGAACCCCTGGAACAACAGCTCACAGCGGTCTACCCAACAACCGAAGGCCTGCAGCAGTTCCGCCTGCGCGGTCTGCTGGAACAGGTGCTAAAAACACGCATTAACGACCTGCCGGAACTCCTGCCGCAGAGTTTACTTAATGCGCAGCAACTGCCGAGCCTGCAGGAAGCCTTGCTTTGCCTGCATAACCCCCCCGCTAATATCGAACTGCACGAACTCATTGACGGCAAGCACCCCGCTCAACGACGCCTGGCTCTGGAGGAAATTCTCGCACATCATCTGAGCATGCGGCGCATCAAACTGGCCAACGACAAAGAGCCTGGCCTACCGATGAAAACCGACAATACACTGCTGAATGACTTCCTCAGCAGCCTTCGTTTTCAACTGACCGGTGACCAACAACAAACGCTTGCCGACATTCAGCAGGATCTCTATAAACCGCACCCGATGATGCGCTTGATACAGGGCGATGTTGGCTGCGGCAAAACCGTTGTCGCTGCCGCGGCTGCACTGACGGCAATCAACTCCGGTTATCAGGTGGTGATTATGGCGCCAACAGAGCTTCTGGCCGAGCAACACCGCGACAATTTTCAGACATGGTTTCAGCCGCTGGGCATTACAGTGGCCTGGCTTACCGGCAGTATCACCGGCAAGGCGCGGGCTGCTGCTTACGAGGGTATTGCGGCCGGCCATGCACAACTGATCATCGGAACCCATGCATTGTTTCAAGATGCGGTGGCTTATCACAAACTCGGTTTAGTCGTTGTTGATGAGCAGCACCGGTTTGGCGTGGAACAACGCTTATCACTCATTGAGAAAAGTGGCACCGGGAAGCGGCAACCGCATCAACTGGTGATGACCGCAACACCTATACCGCGAACGCTGGCAATGACCCTGTACGCTGACCTCGACACATCGGTTATTGCCGAGCTGCCGCCGGGTAGAACGCCTGTCACAACCGTTGCCGTTGCCGAGCAACGCCGGGGTGAAGTGGTGGCGCGGATCAAAGAGGCCTGCAAAGGCGGGCAACGTGCTTACTGGGTGTGCCCGCTGATTGAAGATTCGGAGGCTCTGGATTACTCCGCCGCCGAAACAACGTTTGCTATGTTGCAAGAGGCATTACCAGAGCTCGCGGTCGGGCTAATTCATGGCCGCATGAAAGCTGCCGAGAAGGATCGCACCATGAAGGCGTTTGCCGCAGGTGAACTCAATCTGCTGGTTGCCACCACGGTAATCGAAGTGGGCGTGGATGTGCCTGAGGCCACACTCATGGTTATCGAAAACGCCGAGCGCATGGGACTTTCTCAGCTTCATCAGCTGCGCGGCCGGGTCGGCCGCGGTGCCGATAAAAGTGCGTGTGTACTGATGTATAAGAGCCCACTGTCGAATATCGCGCATACACGACTGAATGTCATGCGCGAAACCAATGATGGCTTTGTGGTTGCTCAGCAGGATCTCGAGCTGCGCGGGCCGGGTGAGGTTCTTGGCAAACGCCAGACAGGCGCTATGCAACTGCGGGTTGCCGACTTAATCCGCGATGCTGATCTGCTGCCGGCGGTACAGAGCGCCGCCAACGCGATTCTTCAACAGGATGAAAACGTTGCTCAGGAAATCATTAACCGCTGGATCGGCAACCATCAGGAATTTGTCAAAGTGTAGTCTCGGGTGACTGTCTAAGCGGGCATTGCCGGATCGGCGATGGCATGTGCATTTATCGTTTACACTTCAGCAGCAATTGATAACACAAACACACTCCGGGTCTATGCATGAACCAGCAAGGGATTGTCGCCAGTATTGAGGGCGTTATTAAGCCACTGGGCGACTACGCCCGCCTGATGCGCCTCGACCGACCCATCGGTATCTGGCTGTTGCTCTGGCCCACACTATGGGGCTTATGGATCGCTGCCGACGGTCACCCTGATTCAACCATTTTTGCGGTGTTTGTTGCCGGCGTTATTGTGATGCGCTCGGCAGGCTGTGTGTTTAATGACTTCGCAGACCGCAAGCTCGACCCTCTGGTCGCCCGCACCAAAGACCGTCCACTTGCCGCTGGCACAACCACGCCAATAGAGGCGCTGGCACTGTGTGCTGCGCTGCTGATGGTGGCATTGGGTCTGGCACTAACCCTTAATCGCCTCACGCTCTTACTTGCCCTTGGTGGTGCAGTGCTGACACTGATTTACCCCTTTGCCAAGCGCTATTTTGCCGCGCCGCAGTTTATTCTGGGCGCGGCCTTTGGCTGGGCGATTCCAATGGCCTTTGCGGCGCAGACCGGCACGGTGCCCCAACTGGGTTGGCTCATGTGGCTGGCTGTGGTTATTTGGGCGGTGTGCTACGACACCATGTACGCCATGGCTGACCGCAACGATGATCTCAAAATCGGCATTAAGTCCACGGCTATTCTGTTTGGCCAGGCTGACGTGTTTATTGTGGGCATGCTGCAACTGACGTTGCTGTTCGCACTCAAGCTCATTGGCGATCAGGCCGGTTTAGGCCTCTGGTATTCGTTATCGCTACTTGCGGCAGCGGCAATGATGATTTATCAACTGGTGCTCATTCGCGAACGGATACCCGATAAATGTTTTGCCGCCTTTCTGAATAACCGGCACATCGGCGCCGTGGTATTTGCCGGAATTTTTCTCGACTATGCGCTGGTCTAGCGATAGAGCGCGGCGGCTCACGGCGTACGCGCTACCGCCCAAACCTGCACACTGGCTGCACCCGCAGCTGCAAACAAACAAGCCAACGCGCGCATCGTTGCCCCTGTTGTCACCACATCATCAAGCAGGGCGACATGTTTGCCCACCACGCGCTGCTGCCCACCGCGCCTGAGCGCAAACGCGGCCGATAAATTCGCTGCGCGGGCAGCCTTGCTCAGGCCCGTCTGCTGTTGAGTCGGGCGATGTCGCTTAACAAGATTAAATGCAAGACGCTGGCGATACACCAAGGGCAAGCACAAGGCAATTTCGGCAGCCTGATTGTAACCGCGCGTGACCAATCGATTTCGGTGCAATGGCACCGGCACAATAAGCTCAGGTAGGCTCGCACCAAGCCCCTGACGCAAACGTAAACTCAACATATAGGCCAGCACTCTGGCCAGTGCCTTTCGGCGCCGGAACTTCAGTGCCTGCAGCAACAGGTTCACCGGATACACATACTCACAAGCCATGACGCAGGCATCGAACATGGGCTCGGCAAGACAGGCGGCGCACAACAAGGTGGCGCGCGGATGAGTTGTGGCCTCCGGCATACGCAAGCGCGCAAGAGCTGAGTGCGGGGGCAAGTGGGCATTGTGCTCAGGCCGTTGCAGCCGTGCCGATGCTGAAACTATGGCAGAGTCTGCGGTACTTTGGTCATAAGCCGCCGGGCGATGCACTACCGAGGCAATAGGCAGAGGCACGCCACAGCCTTCGCAATTATTAAACAACCAGGGCAAATCGGCCAAACAGGGCACGCAGATATCCTGAGTGGCATCGCGCGCAAATACACCAATACCGCAGAGCACACAGCAGGGTGTCCAGAGCCGAGCGCCAAGCCTGTCAACAAAACAGCATCGCATTGGTTGACAGCCTCCTGCAGCCCTTTAATACTGGGCATTCTGACGCGGTTACTGCCAATGCGCCAACGGCAAAACCGCTCTGAATGAGCAGAAACAACCAGACACTCCGGCAGCGCACAGCGGGCTTCATTGCAGTGCATTGCCCCACCCGGGAACACCGAATATGACATCTGCACCACGCAACAATTGGACAGTAGCCGAGGTAACCGCGCTCTATGAAATGCCGTTTAATGACCTGTTGTTTCAGGCGCAGGGCGTGCACCGCGAGTTCTTCAATCCGCACGAGGTGCAAATCAGCACGCTGCTCAGTATTAAAACCGGCGCCTGCCCCGAAGATTGCAGCTACTGCCCACAAAGTGTGCGCTTTGATACCAATGTGAATGAAGAACCCTTGCTCGATTGCCGCGTGGTTATCGAGAATGCCAAAGCGGCTAAAGCCAAAGGCGCAACACGCTTCTGCATGGGTGCGGCATACCGCAGCCCTAAGCCGAAACAGGTCAAGCAGATTGCCGAAATGGTTAAAGCCGTGAATGATCTTGGTATGGAAACCTGTGCCACCCTCGGCATGCTGACGCCGGAAGCGGCAACAGAACTTAAAGACGCCGGCCTTGATTACTACAATCACAATCTTGACAGCTCCGAGCGTTTTTATAAGGAAATTATCACCACACGCACGTTCCAGCATCGCTTAGACACACTGAAAAACGTGCGCGATGTGGGCATGAAAATTTGTTGCGGCGGCATTATCGGCATGGGTGAAGAAGATCAGGATCGCATCGAATTACTGCACACACTGGCCACCATGCCCGAGCACCCCGGCAGCGTGCCCATCAATCAACTGGTGGCGGTTGAAGGCACGCCACTCGAAGGCGTTGCCAAGGTCGACGGAATTGATTTTGTGCGCACCATTGCTGTGGCGCGTATTCTGATGCCCGCCACGCACGTGCGTCTGTCCGCCGGTCGCACCGAGATGAGCGACGAGACTCAGGCAATGTGCTTCTTCGCCGGCGCTAACTCCATTTTCTACGGCGAAAAGCTGTTGACCACAGACAACCCCGATGCCGACAAAGATCTGGCGCTAATGAAACGATTGGGCCTGCGGCCGGAAGCGGCCACTAAGGACCAGCGCGTTGAAGAGCAGCGTCAAAGTGCTTAATAGCCCGAATGCTGGACTGTACTGCGGCTGATGAGCCTCAGCAAAAATCCCCACCAAGGCATTAAACGCCCAATGTCGGCCAAACACCGACCATAAAAAACCCGCAGACTGGCGCCTGCGGGTTTTTTGGTTTCTCTAAACAGTGCTGCTCACGATACAGCTGTGTTTAAACAAACTCAGAAGTTAAGCCGTGCGTAAATATTACCTTCCGCAGCATCCTTAATATCAGATTCATCGAAACGGTCTCTGTTTTTGACAAGACGCAGGCCAATACCGGCAGAAAACATCTCGGTAAAGTAATACTCACCGCCAACACGATAGGCCCATTGTGCAAAGCTGTCTCTACCACTCTGACCAGGTTCTATGAGTGGTTGATCAATTTTTGTGTTGCCATTGCTGTACGTTACGTATGAATTAAGCTCAAACTTTTCGGTAACCAATGCGCGAGTGCCGAGCTCAAGAAATACCGCTTCTTGTTCAATTTTGTAGTTACCGCTCGTAATCTCTCTATCATCGGAATAGGTGAAAAAACCAGACAGCTCGTCTATGTAACATTGACCATCCGATTCCGGACAATTACCTTTGAAGTCATCAGCGCGATAGCCCACGCGCACAATCAAATCAATATTGTCGGTTACTGCGGGGTTGATTCCAAAATAAAATCTATACCCTGAGGTATCTTGGCCGTAACCAAATTGCCCTTTGCCTTTACCGCCCTCAAGTTCGCCAACGGCAATTTCAGCCCCAGCGTGGAAGAGGTCTTCGCCGTAAGAGCCGCGCAACACAAAGCCGCCTGTGTCTTCTTTACCTTCGCTGTTCGCGGCCACAAAACCCAGGTCAATATACGTGTAATTAGGCCCCGCGACAGCAATGCTGGATACCGAAAATGCTGCGATCGCAGCCAATAACGCAATGCGCTTCATAGAAATTCCCTTTCATAGATCAATAAAAATAAGCTGTTACAGCTCGTTTATTCCAACCTCGAGCCGTGTGATAGTAAAGTATCTAAAGAAGACGTAACCCAGCCTGTGCGCAATGACCACCTTGTGGTTGTCATGGCCGGCGGGGGGGGGCTTGGGTCTCAATCAATGCAGTTAACCCAAAACACCAGCTATAAAAAAACCCGCAGACTTGCGCCTGCGGGTTTTTGGTTTCTGTAAGCAACGCGAAGCGCTGCTCAAGAACCCTCTGTGCTTAAATCAACTTAGAAGTTGATGCGAGCAAAGAGTGTACCGGCATTGCCGCTGGTAATTTCAACACCATCAACTTCGATTGGATTAGAGTCAATCGTCAGTGAAACACCAGCAGCAAACATATCAGTGAAGTTATAAATACCACCGACTGTGTAAGTCCAGTCTACGAAGTCCTCCTTAGTACCAGCGTTTGGTTTGGAATTACCAGCTGCATAAGTTGCAAATGCGTTCAACTCAAACTGCTCGCTAATCATTGCTCGCGTACCAAATGTCAGACCTAAAGCTTTGGCTTTTGCGCGTCCGCCCGTAGCTTTTCCTTCGGTTTCTGCGTAGCCAACACGGACGATAGCGTCAACGTTATCGGTCATTGCTGGGTTATAACCAACATAGACGTTAAATGCGTCAGCATCGATACCGCCTTTACTTTTGCCGCCTTCAAGTTCAAAAGCACCGATACCACCACCAACGTGGAACACATCAGCAAAACCGAACGAACCGTTCAGCACAAAACCGCCTGAATCTTCGTCGCCTACACTGTCGGCTGCAACGTAACCAAGCTCCGCGTAAGTCCAATTGGGACCAGCAACTGCAACGCTGGACACCGTGAGCGCTGCTGTCGCAGCCAATAATCTCATGCTTCTCATAAAACCACCTTTTTGTAACAGTAAAGTAACAGCAATAAGTGCTTACCGATGCGTTTGATCCGGCAATAACCAGAACAGCGGAAAGCATACTGAAAACAACACAAAGTACAAGCACGAGCCTTTAATTAGCGACCGCCCCATGGATTCCTCCGGGTGAAGTGCTCTATAACGGCGCTTAATCGCCGCTGCAGGCTCACGCAAGCACTGGAGCCCCAATTACGGCAGCCAAACCCAAACGCCGGCCATAAAAAAACCCGCAGACTTTCGCCTGCGGGCTTTTGGTTTCTGTAAGCAACGCGAAGCGCTGCTCAAGAACCCTCTGTGCTTAAATCAACTTAGAAGTTAACGCGAGCAAAGAGTGTACCAGTATTAACTGTGTCAATGTCTAACTGAACACCAGCAGCAAACATTTCAGTGAAGCTGTAGATACCGGATACTGAATAATCCCAGTCTACGAAATCTTCGCTTTCAACACCGCTAATTTTTGCTTTACCACCTGAGTAAGTTGCAAAAGCATTCAGCTCAAAGTTTTCGGCAACCATTGCACGAGTACCGAATGACAAGAACAAAGCTTCCTCTTTTACTCTTGGGTTATCTTGAGTTTTAAATTCTGCTTCTTCAAAACCAACACGGATGACAGCGTCAATGTTGTCGGTTATTGCTGGGTTATAACCAAAATAAATGTCATAAGCATCAACATCAGCACCGTCTTTGCTTTTTCCGCCTTCGAGTTCAACAGCAGCTATGCTGGCACCAACGTGGAACACATCAGCAAAGCCAAAAGAGCCCTTCAGCTCAAAGCCGCCTGAATCTTCGTTGCCTACGCTATCAATTGCGAGGTAACCAAGCTGCGCGTAAGTGTAATTAGGACCAGCAACTGCAACGCTGGACACCGTGAGTGCTGCTGTAGCAGCTAATAATTTAATACCTTTCATAAAGTAATCCTCTGTATTCAAAAAACAACAACAACGTTTATTCCAAAGAAACAACAACATTATATATTGCGCGTATTCTGGAGATAACCACTCCATGCGCGCAATTATATTGAAATTGTTTTGAAAAACACAAGCCAACACACCTGTTTTATTCAATACGCACCAGCCTGCAACAAATAGTGGCATTAATTAAAAACACGGCTGCATTGACCCAATTACCATTGTAAATCGGCACAAGCCCCTAAGAGCGTTTAATAGCAAAGCCTGTAGCCGGGCAGACAAATTGGTCCGCGCGCACGCTGCCGCGTGATAACGGGCAAAATGATGCTGTAACCGGCAAAAAACGTGCAAAGCACCTTAGTCGAAAAAACACCTGTTTTGAGGCGGTTTTGCGGGTTATTTTGCATTTTCTTGTCGCATAAATTAATCGCCTAACTATCTGCCTGGCCATGAAATCAAACGCTGATTCTAATTTTTAGCCATAAAAAGCGGCAGTGCAGTTGCGTTCAAACTGTCGTCACCCGCTTAAATAAAAATAACTGGACAGCAAATTTAAGCACCTGTCTTTAACCTTGAAGCAACCAGCAAACTGTATTCGAATCGCTACTCATCGGTGTTATCGTCTCAATCTGGGGGCAACACCAATGAAACATCACATTCGCACACTAACCTGGCTGATTAGCCTCAGCGCATTCATACTGTTCAGCGGCAATGCGCTCGCTCAGGGTTTTGACCCCAGCACGGTTGACTGGGAAAAGCTCAGCAAAATACCCATGCGCGATGGCTTCATTAAACAGTTCAACAAAAACTGTGCCTCTTGCCATGGGGAGAACCTTGAAGGTGCGCCACTGGGTACCGCGCTAGCGGGCAACGAACTGAAGCACGGCGATAGCGTGGAAGACATCGCTATTAGCATTAGCAACGGTTATGCGGCATCGGGCATGCCTGCCTGGTCGGCCACCATGAGCGAGTCAGAAATATGGAACATGGCGCTGTATGTTGCCGAACAACGCCAGGGCACCACCATTCTCGACAAGAACAACAAAATCCAAATAGCGTTGCCCGCGGGCAAGGTTAGAACAGAGAAGCTCAAATTTCGTGTTGAGACCGTTGCCGAGGGCATCGACCCCATGCCCTTCGGCATGGCACTGTTGCCCGACGGGCGCATTCTTATCACCGAGCGAATGCACGGCTTGTTTTTAATAGGCGCCGACGGCAGCAAAACACAAATCACCGGAACACCCCCTGCGTATGACGATGCGGGCAGCTTTCTCGGGCAGGTGCAGGGCATAGGCTGGATGATGGACGTGGCTGTACACCCGGATTACGCCAACAACGGCTGGGTGTACCTGCAGTACGGCGATCGCTGCAGCGGCTGCAACGCACTAAGCCAACGCGGCAATGACACACCGGTGTCAATGAACAAAGTTGTTCGCGCCCGCATTAAAGAGGGCGCATGGGTTGATGAGCAGGTTATCTGGCAGGCCAACGTTGAGAGCTACACCAACACCTCGGACCTTGCAGCCGGTGGCCGCGTGGCTTTTGATAACAACGGTTATGTGTATTTCACCGTGGGCATGAAAGACGTGCTGGATGTCATGGGCATACAAAACCTTGATAAACCCTACGGCAAAATCTATCGCCTGCACGACGACGGTCGTGTGCCCGATGACAACCCCTATGTTGATGTTGAAGGTGCGTTGCCGGGCATCTGGTCTATTGGGCATCGCAGTCAGCAGGGGCTGGCACTCGACCCTGCAACCGGCGCCATGTGGGCCAGCGAAATGGGGCCGCGCGGTGGCGATGAACTGAACCGCTTGGTTAAGGGGGGCAACTACGGCTGGCCGGTTTACACCAAAGGGGTTAACTACGACGGACGCCCGGTGAATGTTGCCAGCAAGCTTGGCTTAGAACTTGCCGAAGACGAGGCTCAATTTCCGGTGGTGGATTGGACTCCGGCCATCGCGATATCCAACTTTGTGTTTTATGAAGGCAAAGCATTTAAAAAATGGAGCGGCGATATTATCGCCGGCACCCTGCGCGCCACCGATTTGCTGCGCATGGAAATAAAAGACAATCAGGTGGTGCACACCGAAGTGCTCATCGAGAATCTTGCGCGTTTCCGTGATATCGCGGTAGAGCCGGACGGCAACATTCTGATGTTGCTTGAAAATGCCAATGGCTCAAGCATTATACGGCTCACGCGCTAGTTTTTAAGGCCATGCTACAAACCTTAGGAGGCTAAACAGGGCTCCGATGCCGCCCGGCCCGCTGAGCCCACATACCGGCCCACCCAGTCCAGCATCAAGGCAAAGGTCTGCGGTGCGTTCTTATGCAGATTGGCATTGTGATTCGTATCATCCAGAACAACAATCTCCAGACACGCCGCCGGCGAGTAATAGGGGGTTTCGTTGGCGATAATAGCGGCGTGATCGCTGCAATCGAGGTCGCCGCCGCACACCAGAAAATCATCGTCACCCACAATCATGAGCACCGGCACTGTCAGGCCCAGTGACTGATCGGCAAAATATTTGTTCATGCTGATTAAT
>Ga0206677_10001110_pt1 | contig 25176 bp, 18 predicted proteins | sample M130m12015metaG_FD_155475 | JGI IMG/M metagenome (GOLD analysis project Ga0206677, IMG submission 155475) | Ammonia-oxidizing marine archaeal communities from Monterey Bay, California, United States - M1 30m 12015 | ecosystem: Environmental > Aquatic > Marine > Intertidal zone | place: USA...
CGGAAGATTCACCAGCTCTTCATGAATGATAGAAATCACAAACTCTCCGAAGATTTGTCTTACAATTTTTTCAGCCTCTATTTTGCTTCTGTAATCCCCAACCTTTAAGTTGAAATGCGGGTTTTCAAAGGTCATGTAAGTGTCTGTTAGCGGATATAATTTGAGAAATTTATCACGGGCACGGTCGGCTATATCTTTATCAGAATCAAAACAAATTTGTATTCGATAGCCCTGAATTTGATCTATCCTTTTTTCGACCTCAACCAGCTGGTTGATTCTTTCATCATTATGTATATCGATAACACCTAAATCTTGGTTTTGCTGTGCAAAAGAAACACAACAAAGAAATAAAAAACAGGTTAGAATAGATTTTTTAAGCATGATAACTAATGAATGAAGGAATCGAGTCGTTATTACTATTACGAAATTATATAAAATAGTTTCATTTTCGTCAAAATGCTTATTTAGAATCGTTTTAAATTAATATTTATGAGATTCTTTTTGTCATAAAAGTGTCATGTAAACAAGGAATCTTCATAATTTTGCAGACGTTAAAATGTATGTACACGGTTTAAATTTTGACCAATTTAGTTTACGTTTCATGAAAATAACTAATACACAACGGGTTAAGAGAATGAGTTCGGTCCTTACTGGACTTCTCTTGTTAGCGTTTATTTCGTTATCCCCATCATATCATTCACAAGGTGAGGCCTTATTTAAGGCAAAATGTGCTACTTGTCACGCTGTTTTTCAAAATGGTACAGGTCCAAAGCTATATGGGGCTGTTGAGCGCTGGGAAGCAGAAGGTGAAGGCGAACTTATTTACGAATGGGTTAGAAATAACGCAAAACTAAGAGAAAGCGGCAAGTCGAAAAGAGCAGCTTCTGTTTTTGCTGAGTATAAAGGAAGTGTAATGACTGTTTTTGCAGATCTTACTGATGAGCAAATAGGATCCATTTTTGAGTGGGTGGATTCACAAGATCCAAACGCTTCCGCTGGAGGAAACGACCAGGCTGGTATTGAAAATGGTGCTTCCGAAGAAGAAGAAGAAGGGATGCCTTGGATTTGGATTATTTTGGGAATCATGTTTGTCATTATAATAATGGCTGTTAGTGGTGTGCGAAGACAATTAAAGATTGCAACAAAAGAAAGCGGCGACGCAACCGATTCATTAACTTATGTCGAAGAATTTAAAACATGGGCATGGAAATACAGATTGTATGTTGGTCTAGTTTCTCTAGTCTTGGTACTATCGTTAGTCGTTGGCTTATTTAAAGTGCTTTATAGTATCAACGTGATGGAAAATTATCAACCATCACAACCTATTGCTTTTCCTCACGATGTTCATGCGGGAATTAATGGGATTGATTGTAAATACTGTCACAATTCAGTGACTAAGTCAAAATCTGCAGGAATTCCATCGGTTAATGTTTGTATGAATTGCCACAAAAAAATTAACGGTGAAGGAAAAGAGTTTAAAGGCGAGATTGACAAAATCTACGCTGCGGCAGGATGGGATCCTAGCAGTGGTCCAGCCGGAGAATATACTGGTAAAACGTCTCCGATAGTTTGGAACAAAGTTCACAACTTGCCAGACCATGTTTATTTTAATCACTCACAACATGTTGTCGTTGGTGGTTTAGATTGTAAACAATGTCATGGTGACATGGCTAAAATGAAGGAAACGGCAAAGGTTCAGCCTCATGGAGAATTAAACAAAATTCAAGAAAATATTGACAGTAAGATAGAATTTACAAAACCAACTTTAACAATGGGTTGGTGTATCGAATGTCATGGTCAATCTGGTGTGGATATCGCGGGAAGTGATAATGCATATTATGATGAAATCCATAACAGACTTAAGAAGAATGATTATAGCTTGTTAAACAGCTACAATGATGACGGTAAAGTTACGGTAAAAGAACTTGGAGGATGGGAATGTTCCAAGTGTCATTATTAATTGAGAATTTTCTATTGTAAGCATAAAGAAGTATGGCAAATACGAAAAAATATTGGAAAGGAATAGACGAGTTAAATGAAACGAAGTCCTTTCAGGAATCAAAAGAATCTGAGTTTTCACAATCAAATTCAATTGAGAGCTTTTTAGCTGATGACCAATTAAGTGAGTCATCAACAGGAAGAAGAGATTTTTTGAAATTTCTTGGGTTTTCTGTTGCTGCTGCTACTGTAGCAGCTTGTGAGGCTCCTGTAATTAAAGCAGTGCCTTATGTGATGAAGCCCGAAAACGTAACACCTGGAATGCCAACTTGGTATGCGTCCACCTATTATGATGGTTCGTCTTATGCGAGCATTCTAGTCAAAACAAGAGAGGCACGTCCTATTTTTATAAAAGGAAATAAATATAAAAAAGACGGGAAGCATTTTGGGATTACTAGAGGATCGGTTACTCCCTCAATTATAGCATCCGTTCTTGGTGTTTATGACAGTGAAAGAATAAAAACACCTTTAAAAGGGGGTAAAAAGTCAAACTGGAGCGCCGTAGATAAAGAAATTTCAAGTGCAATTCAAAATGCAAATAAGGTTGCCTTAATTTCAAATACTGTTATTAGTCCATCTACTTTTGCAGCCATTTCAGAACTTGGGTCTGCGGTAAAAGGTGAATTTGAACATATTCAGTACGATGCAATATCTTATTCAGCAATAAGAAAAGCGAATGAGTTAAATTTTGGAAAGTCATTCATTCCGAGCTACGATTTTTCAAAAGCCAAAACCATTATAGGGGTTAATGCTGACTTTTTAAGTACGTGGTTAATGCCTACTGAATTTGCCGCTCAATATGGTGAGACTAGAAATCCAGAAAGCGATTCTGGATGGATGTCAAAGCATTTTCAGTTTGAATCAGTGATGAGTGTCACGGGTTCAAATGCTGACTACAGAGCAATGACAAAACCTTCAGAAGAAGAGGCGGTTCTTAAATATATTTTAGCGGGCTTAAAAGGAATGAAAGGATCCATTCCATCCAGTCTTAAAAAAACTGCAGATTTGGCTGTAAAGTCGCTGCAAGAGAACGGTAAAGAGTCATTAGTGGTTTGTGGAACGAACAACACGGGTCTTCAGCAATTGGTTAATGAAATTAATAATATAAATAAATCAACTAATTGTACCATAGACTTGTATAACGAGCTTTTAATGTTTCAGTCTGAGGAGGCGAAGCTCATGAACTGTGTAAAAGGAATAGAATCAGGAAAATATGATGTCGTTCTTTTTTATAATTCTAATCCAGTTTATTCATTTCCAAAGGATAGCTTTAAAAAAGCGCTCAAGAGTAAAAAAGTGAAAGTTACGGTTTCTCTTAACTCACATGCAGATGAAACAGGTTCTTTGTGTTCATTCAATTGCCCTGATCATCATGCATTAGAGGCTTGGGCAGATTATCAGCCAAAAACTAATCATTACGCCATTGCGCAGCCCACAATAAGACCTTTGCACGACACGGCGTCTGCATTAGAATCCTTTTTAGTTTGGTCGGGAAAAGCGGTGAGAGGCGGAAAAGATTCGACGGTAGCTTACGATAAAATAAAAGAGACATTTTCTAACATTAGCAGTGCTGATTTTAAAATGGTTATGCACGACAGTTGTGTAGATCTACCACAACCAATGCTAGAGGACAGTATATCATTTAATTCTGCTCAATACGCAGCGATGCCAAAAAAAGCTTCGGGCACGGAAGTGATTACTTATCAGAAGTCAGCTATTGGAGCGGGTATTCATGCGAATAATCCGTGGCTCCACGAACTACCTGATCCAATTACCAAAGTTACTTGGGACAATTACATAACGATGAATCCTGTGGAAATGAGAAAAGCAGGGTATAAAACGACGTATGACCAAGAAAACGGCCTTTCCATGGCTAAGGTGACCGTAAATGGTGTTTCAGTTACATTACCCATTTATCCATTGCCAGGACAAGCTCCAGGAACCGTTGGAATAGCTTTGGGTTACGGTAGAGGTGGTAATGGTGAGAAAATTGGAAAATCCGCATATCAAACAGCCGAATATGGTGGATATGAGGTTTCTCAAAATGGAAAACCAAAATCGATAGGGGCAAATGTTTTCCCTATGCTTTCAACTGATAATAATGAGTTTTATTATTCAAATTCCGGTAAGCTTTCAAAAGTAGACGGTGAATATATAATTGCGGCAACTCAAATTCATCATACAGTGATGGGTCGTCATTCTATCGTTCGAGAAACTACAAAAGAGATTTTTGACAAGAAAGGAAAAGAAGCCTACAACCCAGCACATACCCTACAAACCTTAGACGATGATTTAAATCACGTAGAAAAACCGGTAAGTGAGTTTGATATATGGGATGCACATCCTGTTGAAAATGTAGGCCACCGATGGGGTATGTCAATTGATTTGTCATCTTGTATTGGTTGTTCTAATTGTCTCGTAGCTTGTCAGTCCGAAAACAATGTTCCAGTAGTAGGTAAAGATGAGGTAAGAAGAGGAAGAGAAATGCACTGGTTGAGAATCGATAGATATTTTGCCAGTGACGAAGAGGCTGCGGTAGGAACCAAGAAAAATAAAGCTTCCTTCTCGTATGATCAAGCTGAAATAGCGGCACTAAACCCTAAAGTGGTTCACATGCCAATGATGTGTCAACATTGTAATCATGCGCCATGTGAAACCGTTTGTCCTGTTGCGGCAACGACGCATAGTAATGAAGGGTTGAATCAAATGACATACAACAGATGTATCGGTACAAGATACTGTTCGAACAACTGTCCATACAAAGTAAGGAGGTTCAATTGGTTCAATTACCCATCTTATAAAAAATTCACAGAGATCAATCCTGCACAGGATGACTTAGGAAGAATGGTCTTGAATCCTGATGTAACAGTTAGATCAAGAGGAGTAATGGAGAAATGTTCTTTCTGTGTACAGAGAATTCAAGCAACAAAATTAAAATCAAAAATCGACAAAGAGAAAGTTGAAGATGGAGCATTTTCAACGGCTTGTGCAGATGTTTGTCCGACTAACGCAATTGTTGTCGGTGACTGGAACGATGTAAATTCCAAAATCAGAACGAGTTCAGAAAGCGATAGATCATACCAAGCGCTTGAAGAAGTAGGTATTAGACCAAATGTATGGTATAAAGTTAAAGTCCGTAATGAGCAGAACAACCTACTTTCGAAATTACAAGTAGAGAAAAAGTCTCATCATGGATCAAATAATAAACATCATTAAGATAAATCAGTATGCAAAAGGAAGCTGCCATAAGAGAACCACTCATACTAGGACACAAAACCTATCATGATATTACCGAGGATGTATGTAGGCCTATAGAAGATAAAGCACCCAAAATGTGGTATATTCTGTTTGGAATAGCACTTATTGTTGGTCTTTACGGTGTGGGTTGTATTTTATACCTTTTAGGTACCGGAGTCGGTGTCTGGGGTTTAAATAAAACCATTGGATGGGCATGGGATATTACCAACTTTGTATGGTGGGTAGGAATTGGACATGCTGGGACATTGATTTCTGCAGTACTACTATTATTTCGTCAGAAGTGGAGAATGGCTATCAACAGGTCTGCTGAGGCTATGACAATCTTTGCGGTATTCATGGCAGGACTTTTCCCTCTAATACACATGGGAAGACTATGGGTAGGGTATTGGGTACTTCCTATTCCTAATCAGTTTGGTTCTTTGTGGGTAAACTTTAACTCACCACTATTGTGGGATGTATTTGCCATATCAACATATTTGTCGGTTTCATTGGTTTTTTGGTATATCGGTCTTATACCTGATTTTGCCACTATCCGTGACCGCGCGAAAAAACCAGTAGCCAAAAAGATGTACTCTATTCTTTCATTCGGTTGGTCGGGACGCGCAAAGCATTGGAACAGATTTGAATTGGTTTCTCTTGTATTAGCAGGTCTTGCAACTCCATTGGTGTTCTCGGTTCACTCGATTGTATCCTTTGACTTTGCTACGTCAGTAATACCAGGTTGGCACACAACTATTTTCCCTCCGTATTTTGTTGCTGGTGCTGTATTTTCTGGGTTTGCAATGGTTCAAACCTTATTATTGATTATGCGTAAGGCAATGAGCTTAGAAGCTTACATTCATACTAAACACGTTGAATACATGAATATAGTGATAATGGTTACTGGATCTATTGTTGGTACGGCCTACATTACTGAGCTGTTTATTTCTTGGTATTCTGGTGTCGAATATGAAGCATATGCATTTTTGAATAGAGCAACAGGACCTTATTGGTGGGCCTATTTTGCTATGATGACATGTAATGTGATTTCACCTCAGCTGATGTGGTTTAGAAAATTAAGAAGAAGTCTATTGTTTACATTCTTTATTTCCATTGTAGTAAATATTGGAATGTGGTTTGAGAGATATGTAATTATCATGACTTCGCTTCATCGTGATTATTTACCATCTTCTTGGAGTATGCATTATCCAAGTCCAATTGATATAGGTGTTTACATCGGTACGATTGGTTTGTTCTTTACCTTCTTTTTATTGTTTGCTAGATTCTTCCCTGTATTGGCCTTGAATGAAATAAAGTCAATCCTAAAAGGTTCTGGACAATCCTACAAAGAATCACCTGATTATCACAAAAACCATTAATTAAGTAGAGTATGGCTAATAAAGTAATTTATGTAATGTATGATGATGATGGTGTGTTGAAAGACGGAGCTAAAAAGCTTGTTTCTAAAGGAATCAAGATTGCTGACGCCTTTTCTCCATTTCCAATTCATGGTATCGATCCTATAATCGGTGTTAAAAACACGCGTTTAGGAATTATGGCTTTTATTTATGGTTTAACAGGTTTAACTCTGGCAACTGTGGGAATGCGTTATTTCATGATTGTGGATTGGCCTATGAATATTGGAGGTAAGCCAAACTTCACCTATTTGGATAATATTCTTTCATTTATTCCAATTACGTTTGAGTTTACGGTTTTGTGTGCTGCACATGGCATGGCGATAACCTATCTTTTAAAAAACAAGACATTACCGGGAATGCCTGCTCAAAATCCAGATCCGCGTACAACAGATGATAAGTTTGTTTTAGAAATTAGAACAGCGGATAATTCAATGGGTGAAAAAGAGCTTGATGAATTAATCAAAGATACCGGCTACATCGAAATTGATAAGAAAAACATTTAGTAACACGAGAAACTAGGATAGTATGAAAAGGAATTTATTTTTAATGATGACATTGCCTCTTTTGGGACTCATCTTTTTACTTCCATCCTGCGAATCTGATCCCGATAGTCCAGGAAAAGAATTCATGCCAGATATGTACAGGTCTCCTGCAATAGAGGCATACGTTGATTATGGAGAAATTCGAGGCCGTGAAAATAAAGAGTTGAAAAGTAAACTTTCTGCAAGGCAAACCCCGAAGTACACGATTCCTTTTGTTGGTACAGACGAGGACCATGTGAAAATGATGATGCCAAACCGTTACAAAGCGGGAATGGCTTGGGAAGCGAGTCACGGTTTGTATGGATGGGATTTAAGTGAAGAAAGTGAATATGAATTAACCAGAAGTGAAACGGTCAATCCATACACAATGACTGCGGAAAATGCCGATAGAATTTTGAATGAAGGAAAAACTTTATATGCCTCAATGTGTATGCATTGTCATGGAGAAAAAGGAGATGGAAACGGTCCAATGATTCAAAGTGGAGCATATGGTGATTTAGGCGTAGTTCCTGCATACAAGTCTTTAGATACCTTATCTGAGGGTAAAATTTTCCACAGTATTTATTATGGAAAAGGGTATATGGGTGCTCATGGGTCATTATTAAATAAAAAAGAGATATGGACTCTAGTCCATTATGTTCGTCAATTTCAAATTGACGGATACGGAAAAGAGGACGAAACTGTTGAAGAAGAATCTGGGGATACAGGTGAGCCGTCAATGGCTGAGGAAGCATCAGAAACAGTAGAAATAGAAGAAGGAGATACCAAGTAATAAATAGTTGAAAATGGAATTTGAAATAACAAAAAAAGCCAAACGAAATACCTTGCTAATTGCGGGAGGAGGGTTGTTATTGACCTTAATTGGAATCATAACGAATTTTAATGATCATCATTTTATGACCCGTTTCATGGCGAGTGGATTAATAAATGCTTTCTACTTTTTTGCTATTGGACTGGGCGCTTTATTTTTCCTTGCGTTAGCCTATGCAACTGAGACTGGTTGGTATGCAGCTGTAAAAAGAGTTATTGAGGCAGTAGCAGGATTTTTACCATACGGAATAGGCTTATTTGGCATTGTATTGCTTGTTATTACGATGATGGATGGAGCACATATATACTCATGGATGGATCCTGAAGTAGTGGCACATGATGAAATGATTGAAGGCAAATCGGCCTACTTAAATAAGCCATTCTTTTGGATTCGTACCGTTGTTTATTTTGCAGTGTATCTTATCTTTTTAAATGGGTTTAGAAAAAGATCTTTAGAGGAAGATAAAATAGGGGGAACAGAATTGCACTTTAAGAACTATAGAAGAGGTGCATTATTTTTGGTGTACTTTGCTGTTTTCAGTTCAACATCTTCATGGGACTGGTTAATGTCAATTGACGTACACTGGTTTTCTACTTTGTTTGGTTGGTATACGTTTGCAGGAATGTGGTGTACTTCAATGGTTGTTTTAATATTGGTAACACTTCATTTAAAGAAGCACGGATACCTTGAAAAGGTAAATGAATCTCATATTCATGATCTTGGAAAATGGACCTTTGCAACTTCATTTTTATGGTCATACTTATGGTTTTCACAGTTTATGCTTATCTGGTATGCGAATATTGGCGAAGAGGTATCTTATTATCAAATGAGAATAGAAAACTATCAGTTTTTATATTTTGCAATGTTTGTGATCAATTTTGCTTTTCCTATGTTAATATTAATGTCGAGAGATGCAAAACGACATGCAGGCATACTCACTTTTGTTGGTTTAATCATTCTCGCGGGCCACTGGTTGGACGTATATATTATGGTTTCAGGAGGGTCATTAGGATCCACTGCAACAATTGGAGCTTTAGAAATTGGTATGGCACTTTTGGTTATGGGAGGATTTATATGGGTTATTCTCAGAAACCTAACCAAGTCACCATTGACACCAGTGAATCACCCATTTTTGGATGAGAGTATTCATCATGAAATTTAATGAACCAGTAGATAAATAGAAATGGAAAAATTAATTATTCTTATTGTCCTTGTTACCGGAGTAATCGCTTTAGCGCAGTTGGTTAGAGTGTATGAGCTTAGCTCAAAATTGAAAGACAGAGGAGAGCACGACATCACTGACCGCGATAATCATTTGAATGCAAAACTAATGCTTGCATTTATGGCATTTCAATTCCTAGGGTTTATTTATTTAATGCTCAAGTACGGTTGGACTGGAAGGGGCGAGGCTGCATCCCTTCAAGGAATTGAAACGGATGAGTTGTTAAATCTTAACTTTATTATCGTTATTGCCGTCTTCTTTATTACTAACTTTTTGTTGTTTTTCTTCTCATACAAATATGTTCGAAAACCAGGTGTTAAGGCAACTTATTACTCACATAACAATAAATTAGAAGCCATTTGGACTGTTGTTCCTGCCGTTGTTTTAGCAGTAATTATAATCTTGGGACTAAGATCATGGAATTCCATCACTTCAGGCCCTTCTAAAGAGTCAGTGAGAATAGAATTATTCGCAAAACAATTTGATTGGACTGCTAGGTATTCTGGTGAAAACAATAAGTTAGGGAAGTACGATTACAAATTGACCAATGAAGGAGACAATCCTTTGGCCTTAATGACGACTAAATCAATTGAATCTTCTCGATTGGATACTGAAAAAGCGATCAAATCTCTAGAGAACGAATTAAAGCTTGTACAGCTCGATCATTTGGCTTCAGGATACATGAATTTGATCAGCTCTTCAGTATACAAAAAGCAGATTGAAGCGGAATACAATTCCGTCATAGAAAATGAGTTCAATCTAATTGAAGTTGAAGAAAGGTTTAAACATACATACGCGGACGCTAAGGATTTGAAAGGTCACATCGATGTTGTTATTGAGGAACCTAATGCGGAAACGCAGAAGATCATGGATCGATTGGAGGATAAGTTAATTGTCAAGGGAAGAATATTGAGATCAGTTATTCAAATGCAGCAAAATTATGAATCGAAGTATGACGCTTATGCTTGGGATGACATTATTCAAACCGATACTTTGTATTTATCTAAAGGAACTGAGTATGAAATGAGTTTTAGATCTAAGGACGTAATTCACTCGGCATATTTTCCTCATTTCAGAGTTCAAATGAATGTCGTTCCCGGAATGCCAACAAGATTTAAATTTACACCTTCTCTTACAACTAAAGAGATGCAAAAGAAGAAGGCTGATTCAAAATTCAATTTTGTTTTGATGTGTAACAAAATATGTGGTACAGCTCATTATAAAATGAAAATGATAGTTGTGGTTTTGACCCCAGGAGAGTTTAAAGAATGGGAAAAATCCAAAAAAGAAAAAACATTTAAAGATACGTATGCTGCAGGCGAAACGGAAGAACCTGCAAATTCAGAAACTAATATTTAAAAAAATACTACATGTCAACAGTAGCACACGAAAACAATCATCATGATGAACATCATCATGAAGAGTCATTTGTATCAAAATATATTTTTAGTCAAGATCACAAAATGATAGGAAAGCAGTTCCTTTTGACTGCTGTTTTTATGGGAATTGTAGCGATGATGCTTTCAATCTTTTTTAGAATTCAATTGGCATGGCCAGGAGAAGAGTCAACCTTTCTAAATACTTTTCTCGGTGATAATTGGGCTCCTGGAGGCATCATGAAAGAAAACATGTACCTAGGATTGGTTACTATTCATGGTACAATTATGGTTTTCTTCCTTTTAACAGGTGGATTATCAGGTACTTTTTCCAACCTTCTTATTCCATTGCAATTAGGTGCAAGAGACATGGCATCAGGCTTCCTAAATATGCTTTCTTATTGGTTTTTCTTTATATCTACGCTGTTAATGTTTGCATCTTTATTTGTATACGACGGTGGTGTATTTGGGATTCAATTCGGTGATGCAGCAGCACCTCTTGCAGAACACACCGCATGGGACGGCTCGGGGCCAGCAATGTCGGGCTGGACAATTTATCCTCCTTTATCAGGATTACCTAACGCAGAACAAGGTTCAGGTTTAGGAATGACGTTGTGGTTGTTTTCTATGGGTATCTTTATTGCCTCTTCATTATTGGGTTCTTTGAATTACATTGTAACTGTAATCAACCTTAGGACAAAAGGAATGAAAATGACAAGAATGCCATTAACGATATGGGCCTTTTTTGTGACAGCGATATTGGGAGTACTCTCCTTTCCCGTGTTGTTCTCAGCGGTATTACTACTTATAATGGATCGAATGGCTGGAACTAGTTTTTACTTATCTGACATCATTGTTCAAGGAGAAATGTTGGCGAATCATGGAGGTTCACCTTTACTTTACCAACATTTGTTTTGGTTCTTAGGTCACCCAGAAGTTTACATTGTTTTACTTCCGGCACTCGGGCTGTCTTCTGAAATTATAGCAACAAATTCTAGAAAACCAATTTTTGGATATAAGGCCATGATTGGTTCAATTTTAGCGATTGGTTTCCTTTCCTTTATTGTTTGGGGTCACCATATGTTTGTCACGGGAATGAATCCTTTCCTGGGTTCAGTATTTGTTTTTACGACATTGTTGATTGCAATTCCTTCGGCTGTAAAAGTATTTAATTATTTAACGACTTTATGGAAAGGATCTTTAGTGTTAACACCTGCAATGATGTTCGCTATTGGTCTTGTGTCTACGTTTATCACTGGTGGAGTTACGGGAATAATATTGGCTGATTCGGCTTTAGATATCGCTATTCATGATACTTATTTTGTTGTAGCTCACTTCCATATTGTTATGGGTATGTCTGCTGTATTTGGAATGTTTGGTGGAGTTTACCATTGGTTCCCAAAGATGTTTGGTAGAATGATGAACACAAGATTAGGATATGTGCATTTCTGGATAACAATAATAGGGGCTTATGGTGTATTCTTTCCAATGCATTTTGTTGGTTTAGCAGGAGCTCCAAGACGGTATTATGATTACACCGTATATCAGGAGTTTGATCAGGGCACTTATGACATGATTATGGATTTAAATGTAATTGTAACATTCTTTGCCATATTCGCTGCGGTAGGTCAGATATTGTTTTTATTCAACTTCTTCTACAGTATTTTTAGAGGGCCAAAAGCGCCTCAAAATCCTTGGAGATCTAATACTTTGGAGTGGACGACGCCAGTCGAACATGTACATGGGAATTGGCCAGGAGATTTACCTACTGTACATAGATGGCCTTATGATTATTCAAAGCCGGGGGCTGATGAAGACTTTATTCCTCAAACAGTTCCTTTAGCTGATGGAGAGGAAGAACATTAATTAGTTTCCTCTCTATTTTTTAATTCCGCATCGATTTTCGAAAGTTCATCGTAAAATGAGCTTCCAAAAGCTCGTGTTATCGGTTCCTTTAGGAATTTGTATACAGGAACTTTAAGCGATTCACCTAAGCTACAGGCTGCATTACATATGTCCCATACCTCATAGTTTATCGCGGTAAATTCATTAAATTCCTTTATTCGAATGGGGTATAGATGGCAAGATTGTGGTTTGTTAAAACTGATCCCACCGGATTTGTATGCTGTTTCAATTGAACATTTTGCAGTGTTTGATTCGTCAAAGTATGCAAAACAGCATTCTTTTTTATCGATAAGTTTTGTAGCTGGAGCGTCCTCCTCATCTAGGTAATATACACCTTCATTTTTCACAGTTTGTATTCCCTTTTCACTCATGTAAGGTTTGATTGCTTCGAGGTTCCTTTCAATTTGCTCTACTTCTTTTTCAGACAAGGGTGCTCCTCCACTTCCTTTTACGCAACACGCACCTTTACACCTACTTAAATCACAAACAAATTTTTTCGAGAAAAGATCTGTTGAGACAATTTTATCATCTATTTCTACCAACATGCTATAAAAGTAAAGCTATTTTCCTTTTTTATTTTGATAAAATGTATATCTTTGTGTTATAATTACATATGCATAAAGAAAGAGGGGACGAAAGTCCCCTCTTTTATTAGGCAGAAATATCATGATTTCAAAAGAAAATGTCATAGCGTTGATTGATGAGAGAATTAAGGATCTAGAAAAAGATCTTTATGTTGTGGAATTGACAATATCTGCTAAAAATGTGATTCGAGTAGAGCTCGATAAGGTAGAGGGTAATGTGAATGTTGACGAGTGTGTTTCTGTATCGAGAAATATTGAGCACAATTTGGATAGAGAGGAAGAAGACTTTGAATTACATGTTTCATCTGCAGGATTGGATAAGCCATTTAGACACATCAATCAATACAAAAAAAATATTGGTCGAATGGTTCAGGTAAAGCCTCTTGAAAAAGGCAAGTTTGAAGGTCGGCTTTCACTAGTTGATGAAAAAGGGATAACCATAATCTGTTCAGAGAAAAAAAGAATAGAGGGAAGAAAGAAAAAGGAAGTAGTTGAAGAAGAATTTCGATTTGACTTCGACAAAATAAAAGAAACAAAAATTGTAGTATCGTTTAAATAATAATTTATGAATAGTATTGAATTAGTTGATTCGTTTTCAGAATTTAAAGAGCTTAAGAATATTGATAAGCAAACTATGCAGCACATTTTAGAAGATGTGTTTAGGGCCATGTTTAAAAGGAAATTTAACACGGATGAGCATATAGATATCATCGTTAATATTGATAAAGGCGATGTGCAAATATTTTTAAATAAAGAGATTGTTGATGATGGTGAGGTTGAAGATCCAAATACCGAAATCGCCTATTCAGATGCTATTAAAATTGAGCCGGATTTTGAAATCGGAGAGGAAGTTACTGAAGAGTTTCGTTTTGCTGATTTCGGCCGAAGGAATGTGCTATCCTTAAGACAAAATTTAATTTCGAGAATTTTAGAGCTTGAAAAAGACCACATTTATAAAAAATACAAAGAGCGTGTTGGAGAAATCATCACTGGTGAAGTATACCAGGTATGGAAGAAAGAAATTCTTGTAATGGATGATGACGATAATGAGCTGATACTACCCAAGTCTGAACAAATACCTTCCGACTTCTTTAAAAAAGGGGAATCAGTTCGTGCAGTTGTTGCCAAAGTTGATATGAGAAACAGTACTCCGGTTATTATTTTATCTCGTACAGCACCTGAATTCTTGGAGCGACTATTTGAGCTTGAAGTGCCAGAAGTATTTGATGGCCTCATAACGATCAAAAAGATTGTAAGAGAGCCAGGCGAAAGAGCCAAAGTAGCTGTTGAGTCATATGACGATCGAATTGACCCTGTCGGAGCATGTGTTGGGATGAAAGGTTCTAGAATCCACGGGATTGTTCGAGAGTTGAGAAATGAAAACATTGATGTGATCAATTACACAACAAATAATCAGTTGTTAATTCAACGATCACTTTCTCCAGCCAAAGTTACCTCAATGGATATTATTGAAGAAGAGAGCAGGGTAAAGGTTTATTTAAAACCAGATCAGGTATCTCTCGCTATTGGACGTGGAGGAAACAATATTAAATTAGCAGGAAAGCTTAGTGGATATGAAATAGACGTCTACAGGGATGGAGAAGTTGATATTGAAGATGTGGATTTAGAGGAATTTGCAGATGAAATCGATAGCTGGATCATTGATGAGCTAAAAGCGATTGGATGTGATACTGCGAAGTCTGTTCTTGAAATAAGTATTGAAGACCTAACTCAACGTACAGATTTAGAAAAAGAGACGATTGAAGAAGTATTTCGTATTTTGAACGCGGAATTTGAATAAATTTGATAATCATAGTTAAATTCGTTAATTAAATTATGGCAGGTAGACCAATAAGATTAGGAAAAGCAGCTGGAGAACTCAATGTGGGTCTAGAAAACCTTGTTGAATTTTTAGGTTCAAAAGGGATTGAGATTGATAAGAACCCAAATACAAAGTTAACTCAGGAGAATTATGAGTTGCTTCGTAATGAATTTGCCGCGGATCAAGATCTTAAAGAAAAGTCAAAAGAAGTGTCAACTCACAGGGAAAAGAGAGAGTCTTTATCTATAGAAGATTCGAAGACCCCTGAAGAGGAACCTTCAAAAGAAGAGACAGTATCATCACCGCCACAAGAAACGGTTTCGAAAACGGAAGAAGTTACTTCTGTTAAGGTTCCTGAAAAGGATTTAAAGGTTGTTGGTAAAATTGATTTAGATGCGTTAAATCAAAAAACCAAGCCAGAGAAGAAAGTAGCCGAAAAACCAAAAGAAGAGCCAGCTCAAGAGGCAAATGAAGAAAAAGAAAAGCCAAAAGAGGAAGCTCCAAAAGAAGTTATAGAGACTATAAAAATAGAGCGTAAAAAAATCACGGGACCAACGGTTTTAGGTAAGATTGAATTGCCAGTTGAAAAACCAAAATCTCCTGCGGGAAGCTCAAGACCGGAAAACCTAAATAAAAGAAAGAGAAAAAGAATTAAGAAGGTTGAAGTTCCATCAACTGGAAATAAGGCCGGAGGAAATAAATTTAATAAGCAAAAAACAGCCAAGCCTGAAATTTCTGAGCAGGATATTCAAAAAGAAATCAAAGAGACATTAGCGCGTTTATCCAATAAAGGTGGTAAGTCAAAGGCAGCAAAAAATCGTCGTCAAAAGCGAGAAAGTGTAGCTCAAAAGCGCCAGGAAGAAATGGAAATGGCAGAGCTTCAAGAGAAAATCTTAAAGCTGACAGAATTTGTTACAGTATCTGAATTGGCATCAATGATGAGCATTCAACCTACACAAGTCATTTCTGTATGTATGTCTTTAGGTATTTTTGCCTCTATTAATCAGAGGTTAGATGCAGAGACGATTCAGATTGTAGCTGAAGAGTTCGGTTATGAAACTCAGTTTGTGAGTGCAGAGGTCCAAGAAGCTATTCCAGTCGTTGAGGACTCGGAAGAAGATCTTATAGATAGGCCACCAATCATCACCGTTATGGGACATGTCGATCATGGTAAAACATCCTTGCTTGATAGAATTAGAAATGCAAATGTAATCGATGGTGAAGCAGGGGGAATTACTCAGCATATTGGAGCCTATTCTTTATCCTTAAAAGACGGTAAAAAATTAACTTTTTTAGATACTCCAGGTCACGAAGCATTTACAGCAATGCGTGCCAGAGGAGCTCAGGTCACTGATGTTGCTATTATTATTGTTGCTGCGGATGATGATGTAATGCCTCAAACGAAAGAAGCCATTTCTCATGCTCAGGCAGCAAATGTTCCGATGGTGTTTGCCATTAATAAAATTGACAAGCCAGGTTCAAATGCGGATAAAATTAAAGAACAGCTTTCAGGGATGAATATCCTTGTTGAAGATTGGGGTGGTAAATTTCAATGTCAGGAAATCTCGGCAAAAGAGAATTTGAATATTGAAGAATTGCTCGAAAAGGTATTGCTAGAAGCAGAGCTTCTTGATTTGAAGGCAAATCCAAATAAGCCAGCAATTGGAACCGTTATCGAGGCGTCATTAGACAAAGGAAAAGGGTATGTAACCAATATGTTGGTTCAAGCAGGAACCTTGAAAATCGGTGACGTATTATTGGTGGGTCGTCACTATGGTAGGGTGCGCGCAATGCATGATGAAAAAGGTGTTTCTATGAAAGAAGCAGGTCCATCACAGGCGATATCCGTATTAGGAATAAATGGAGCGCCAAGTGCGGGTGATAATTTCAATGTCATGCTTGATGAAAAAGAAGCGAAGTCGATCGCGACTAAAAGAGAGCAGCTATACAGGGAGCAAGGACTTCGAACGACCAAGCACATCACATTAGATGAGATTGGCCGTCGATTGGCTATTGGAGACTTTAAAGAATTGAACTTAATTATCAAAGGAGATGTTGATGGTTCGATCGAGGCACTTTCTGATGCACTTCTGAATCTTTCTACTCAAGAAATCCAAGTAAATATTATACACAAAGGTGTTGGAGCGATTTCTGAGGCAGATGTGAATCTTGCTTCAGCGTCTGATGCAATTATACTAGGATTCCAGGTAAGACCTACTGTTGGAGCAAGAAGACTTGCTGATAATGAGCAAATAGATATACGTCTTTATTCGATTATTTATAAAGCAATTGAAGAGATAAAAGCAGCGATGGAAGGAATGCTTTCTCCTGATATTGAAGAGAAGGTTGTTGGTTCAGCAGAAATTCGAGAAACTTTTGATATTACAAAAGTGGGAACTATTGCTGGGTGCTTTGTTCTTGAAGGAACAATAAAAAGAGCTTCAATGATTCGAATAATTAGAGATGGAATCGTCGTTCACACAGGTGAATTAGGATCTTTAAAAAGATTCAAAGACGATGTGAAAGAGGTTAAAAACAACTACGAGTGTGGATTAAACATAGACAAATACAATGATATTGAAGTTGGAGATATTATTGAGGCCTATGAAGAGGTTGAAGTCGCAAGAAAACTCTAAGGTTTTTTACAAAAATAAATTTACATTGATATCAATATAATATGGAAAATATACATCAGTCAGGTTGGTTTGGTCCAACAGAAATCGTAATTATTTTAGTTATTGTCCTGTTGTTTTTTGGAGGAAAAAAAATCCCTGAGTTATTGAAGGGTCTTGGTAAGGGAGTTAAAGAATTCAAGGATGCTTCAAAATCGGGAGAAGGAGAGACTGACGAAGTTCTTAATGACAACGAGAAGATAGAGACAAAGTAATTTTATGTACAAGACAATTGCCGACATACAAGAGGCATTAAGCTCTGGACAAACGGTGTCTTCGATTGTTGAAAGTAGTATTTCAAACATTAAGGAAAAATCCAGTTTAAATGCTTTTGTTGAAGTTTTCGAAGATACAGCTCGATCTGCTGCAATCAAAGTAGACGAGAAAATCAAAAATGGAAGTGCAGGAAAACTAGCAGGTGTAATTGTAGGGATTAAAGACAATATTTGCTACAAAGACCATAAAGTTTCGGCATCTTCAAAAATACTTACCAATTTTGAGTCTATATACACGGCGACAGTTCTGCAACGAATAATAGATGAAGATGCCATCATTATCGGAAGGCTGAATTGTGATGAATTTGCTATGGGCAGTTCTAATGAAAATTCTTTTTATGGAAATGTCAACAATAACTTTAATGAAGAATATGTTCCTGGAGGTTCTTCTGGAGGTTCTGCAGTAGCTGTTTCTGCAGGCTTGTGTACAATTGCCCTTGGGAGTGATACTGGTGGATCTGTTCGTCAGCCCGCGTCTTGGACCAACACTGTTGGATTTAAGCCTACTTACGGGAGTTTCAGTCGTTATGGGTTAATTGCTTATGCTTCATCTTTTGATCAAATCGGTTTGTTTTCAAATAGTATAGAGGATAGTGAATTACTTTTCGAATTATGTGAAGGCAAGGATCCAATGGATGCGACATCCATTTCTGCAGAATTTAAAAAAGAGCGCAGTGAAAAGCTAAGGATAGGTTTTGTTAAAGAGTATATGAATCATGATGGGATTGATGAAGAAATAAGCTCGAAGCTAAATGAGTTGAAATCCAAGCTAGAAAAAGAAGATATTGAATTAGTAGAATGTGAATTTCCTTATTTGGATTATTTGGTTCCTACTTATTATGTTTTGAGTACCGCAGAGGCATCGTCTAATTTATCTCGTTTTGATGGGGTGCATTATGGACACAGAAGTGATTCTGCAAAAGGCGTAGAGGACACTTATAAAAAGTCACGAACAGAGGGCTTTGGGAATGAGGTTAAAAGACGCATTATGACAGGAACTTTTGTTTTGTCACATGGCTATTATGACGCATATTATACAAAAGCTCAACAAGTAAGACAAATTGTTAAAACTTCAACAGAGTCCTTCTTTAAAGAGGTAGACATATTGGTTTTTCCTACAACAGCATCGACGGCATTTGAGCAGGGAAGTGTGAATGATCCTATTCAGATGTATCTACAGGATATTTTTACTGTACATGCAAACTTAAGCGGCAATCCTGCTATAAGTATTCCCTTTGGAATTCATTCAAATGGCATGCCTTTTGGATTGCAGCTCATGTCAGATCGCTTTAACGAAAAGCAGTTATTTAGTTATTCTAAACTATTAAAGAACTATTTGTAAGATGAGAAGAGTGTTATTTGTGCTATTTATAAGTGTAGGTTTGGGTTCTTTTGCTCAAAACGCGACACAATTAAATAAGGATTCTCTTCATAAAGAACCGTTTCTAAACACTGTAGAACAAAGTCTTAACCTTTTTTATAGCGAGTATGCAAATGATTTTAATGTTGATTCATTAAAAAAAGCAATTGAAGAAAACAAAGGTGAACCAGTAAAGATTTCTGATGACGATATTTGTAAAAGACTGGGTAAAATCAATGCAATGACACCTTTTCAGCTTGATTGTAACGAGACGGCGCTATCAATTATTAAATATTTTTTGAGTAAAAGAAAAGGATTTATTCGGGTAGCTTTGGGCCGATCACCCTTGTATTTTGACATGTTCGAATCAAAACTTTCGGAGTATGGGCTACCAATCGAATTAAAGTATTTGGCGGTTATAGAAAGCGGCTTAAGGCCTCAGGTCAAATCCAGAGCTGGTGCTTTAGGTTTATGGCAGTTTATGTACAGAACAGGCTTATATTTTGGGTTAAAAGAAAATTCATATATCGATGAACGAATGGACCCGGAGAAAGCTACAGATGCGGCTTGCCGATATTTAAAAAAGTTGTTTGGTATTTATGGCGATTGGAATCTCGCCTTAGCCGCATACAACGCCGGCCCCGGCAATGTGAACAAGGCAATTAGAAGATCGGGTGATAAGAAAACGTATTGGGAGGTAAGGCCCTACCTGCCTAATGAAACCCAAGGTTATGTTCCTAATTTTATTGCGGTATCCTACTTAATGACCTATCACAAAGAGCATCATATTTTACCTACAAAAATGAATCCGCATAATATCACAGTAGACACGATGTGTTTTAAGTCTGCCATTCACATGGGTACGATTTCAAAGGTAATCGATTGGTCATTGGAAGATATTAAAAAACACAACCCAGTATTCAAAACAACTTTTATCCCAAAGTCAACTCCTCCATATTGTATTTCTGGACCGCATGAGAAAATAAATATGGTCGTTGGTCAAGAAGATTCTTTAATTAATCTTGAGAATTCTATATACGGCACCAGCGAGGTGAAGTTAAAGAAGATCTTTGTTAAAGATTCCATTACTGGGGACACGATTCAAAAAACATTAAATGTATATTATCATAAAGTCCAGGCTGGAGAGGTTATAAACAAAGTAGCAGCTTATTATGCTGTGACCGCTAATCAAATCATGGATTGGAATGGTCTAAAAACTACTAATATTTATACCGGCCAACACCTAAGAATTGAAACAGAAAAAAAGGTGACTCCTCCAAAGCCAAAACCGAAGCCAGTATCTACTCGCAAATATTATACTGTAAGAAGTGGTGATACTTTTGGTCATATAGCAGAAAAAAACAGGGTTTCTCAAAGTCGATTAAGAAAACTAAACCCACGAATCAATATAAACCGCTTGAGTATCGGTCAAAAAATACGAATCAGATAATAATGAAGTTGTTGAAGTTGTTTTCCACACTAATCTTAACCATTCATTTAAGTGGTTGTGGTGAATATTTTTCTTCTGAAGTTTATGTTACCGGAAAAGTTGGAGAAGTTGTTGTTGTTTGCGATGATGCCATATGGAATTCTTCTTTTCGTTCTGATTTAGATTCGAACCTAACGAGGTTTATCATGCCTTATTTTCCAGATGTTGCAACTTTTGAGCCCATACATTACACCAAGAGCAATTTTGTGGGTGCGGCAAAACGACATAGGAATGTTCTTTTTTTGAAGATTGATCCAAATCACAAAGGAGACAAGGGAAAAATACAGTATAGAAAAGGGGTATGGGCAACAAATCAACTTGTTATTGAAGTACTTGCAAAAGATTATCAGCAACTCGTTGAAACATTTAATTCCGGCGCGGATGAGATTCACTCAAAATTTGAATATGAAGAGTGGAATCGGATAAGAAAACATTTTGGAAGTAAACAAAATCAGGCCATCGATAAGCAGCTTAAACAGAATTTCTCTATTCACCTTGACCTTCCGAATGCGTCAAAAATTGTTTCTTCAAGAAAAAACTTTTATCGTATAGAACTACCTCTAGCCTCTCGACCAATTGAGTTTGTTGGAGAATCTAAGCAGGATCTTGGCGCTGTTTTTTCTGGTGTTATGGTGTATCAATATCCTTACACTGATTCAAGCCAATTTGCGATAGATCGATTACTTAGAGCCCGAGACACCATGCTGAGATACAATGTGCCTCATGAAACTCCAGGGCTTTATATGGGGACTCAATACAATGACTTTGTCTATCCTGAATACTCAGAATCAACAAATTTCTCTAAGTCAATTAACGGTATTGAAGTAAGGGGTATGTTTGAGTTTAAGGGGAGGTATCGACATTCAACTGGAGGGGCTTTTTGGTCTTTTCATTTTATCCATCCTAAAACGGAAAAAATCGTTTGTGTTAGTGGTTATGTTGACGCCCCGTCAACTACAAGCTGGACGCATGCCATAAGAGAAATTCAGGCCATTTGGAAAAGTGTTACAATAGTGTAAACCATGCGAAAAGTAGCTGCTGCAATAATTACATTTAATGAAGAAAGGAACATTGAAAGATGCATAACTGGTCTTTTAGAATGCGTGGATGAAATAGTTGTAATGGATTCTTTTTCCAATGATGAAACTAAGAATATCTGTAATCAATACGGAGTGAGGTTTATCGAGAACAATTGGCAAGGCTACGCTCAAACAAAAAACAAGTTGAATGATTTGATTGATGCGGACTATATTTTTTCAATTGATGCCGATGAGGTCCCAGATCGCATTTTACAAGAACAAATTTTAAAGATAAAAAGTAATCCAAAGGAGCATATTTATATCCTTAATCGATACACCAATTATTGTGGTAAATGGATTAAACATTGTGGCTGGTACCCAGAATTTAAAGCGAGGATTTTTCCAAAAAACAAGGCGAAATGGGAGGGAGAGTTTGTTCATGAAAATCTTAATTACGATAAGAGTATAGAAGGGGTTATTCTTGATGGACATCTAGAACATTATTCATATTACAATAGAATAGAGCATCAGGAGCGGGCAAATAAGTATGCTTTATTGGTTGCCAAAAAGTATTTTCACGAGGGTAAAAGCACTTATGTTTTTCAGCCTGAAATCAGCGCAATAGTGAAATTTATAAATGTATTCTTGATAAAGAAAGGATTTTTAGATGGGTACTATGGATTTCAAATAGCACGAATCAGTGCTTCTTCAAATCATCTAAAGTATAGGGAGCTAAAAAGGTTGAGTAAAACAGATCGGTGATTTATTACAAAGCGTTTGCGATCAACCCATCAAAATTGGATTATGAATGATATTCTCAAATACCTTTTAAGAAGTCACATCGTATTAGCATTGCATAGTTTCATTTTTTTGTTTGGCTTGTACTTTGAGCATAAGTATTCTTGGATTTATGCGTTAATGATTTCCCTTGGAATAATCGGCATTTATAATTCACATCGTTTATGGAAGCTTAAGAAGGGAAGATTACCCACAGTGATACATGATTGGACATTGCTCAATAAAAGAACAATTTATGTTCTCGCGATTATTCCTACGTTACTGGCAATGTTTTTCTATTTCTGGCTTTTTAGCGGTGACCTTTTACAGAACGTACTGACGATTTTATGTGTTGTGATCAGTGTTTTCTATGTTAAGCGAATAGGCAAATTTGCGCTAAGAGACATCCCTTATTTAAAGGTTTTATTTGTTTTAGCCATATGGTATTTATTATTTTTTATTTTTCCATACTGGCTATTTGATTACGATCAACCTTGGATGTTGAATTTCTTATTTTTACTTATCATATTAATACCTTCGGATATTAAAGACGTATATTTTGATCAGAAAGAAATGAGAACCATACCTCAAGTGGTTGGGATACAAAAGTCAGTAAATATCATTCAGCTAATTGTTATCATTTCAATTATCATGTTGTGGTTTGAATGGGAAATAGTGAGAAATGGTTGGGCATGGGTGTTTGGGTTCTTGTACTTCTTTATTTTGACCTTGAATTACAAGAAAATCGGATATAAATATTTTTTTGTCTTTGCAGACATCACATTTTCCCTGATCGGAATTGTCACTATTTTCTTGTATTTTTTATAACGAAAAAAGACCGGGAGTGCCGGTCTTTTCTGTGTTTCGTTAAAAACGTTGAATTATGAAAAAAAGTGTTAAAAACCAAAAATATGGAAGTTTTTTCTCCAAATTTTAAATAGGTTAATGCAATAATTGTGCCACGATTTTAACAAATGTTTCTTTAGGCGGATTTTAATTTTATTTTGCTTAAAACAGCATCAAATGATGAGTCACATTAGCTATCTTTACAAACTTATTAGAGAAACATGGAATACAACTTCAGGGAAATAGAAAAAAAGTGGATTAAGTTTTGGTCAGAAAACGAATCCTATAAAACCATAGAGGACGCGTCAAAAGAAAAATATTACGTGCTTGATATGTTTCCTTATCCTTCAGGTGCTGGATTGCATGTTGGTCATCCTTTGGGATACATTGCTTCAGATGTAATCGCTCGGTATAAAAAACTAGAAGGATTCAATGTGTTACACCCCATGGGTTATGATTCATTTGGTTTACCGGCTGAACAATATGCCATTCAAACGGGTCAGCATCCTGCTATAACAACGGATAAAAATATTGAACGCTATAGAGATCAGCTTAATCAAATGGGTTTTTGTTACGACTGGGATCGGGCAGTAAAAACATCCTCTCCTGAATATTATAAATGGACGCAATGGATTTTTAAGCAGCTGTTTAACTCGTTTTACGATTTAAGTGAAAATTGCACAAAAGATATTCAACAATTGGTGTCTCATTTTGATAAAAACGGTTCCTCTGGAATACAAGCGCATCAGGATGAACATATCGAGTTTACAGCAAGTGAATGGAACGTATTCGATCACAAGAAAAAGGAAGAAATATTACAATGCTACCGAATAGCATATTTATCAGAATCTCAAGTGAATTGGTGTCCTAAACTAGGAACTGTATTGGCGAACGATGAAATATCAAATGGCTTATCAGTTCGAGGGGGATATCCAGTTGAACAAAAAGTAATGAAGCAGTGGTCTATGAGAATTAAGGCTTTTGCAGAAAGACTATTGAATGATTTAGATCAGTTGGATTGGAGTGATTCATTAAAAGAACAACAGAGAAACTGGATTGGAAAATCACAAGGGGCCTCAGTTTCTTTTCAGGTTTCAAGTAATAACGACAAAGAAATAGAGGTTTTTACGACAAGACCCGACACCATATTTGGCGTTACTTTTATTGTGCTGGCTCCAGAACATGAATTGGTAATGGATATTGTTGGTGAAGCCCAAAAAGCCGCGGTTACGAGCTATATCGAAAAAACGGCAAACAGATCGGAAAGAGATCGACAATCTGATGTTAAGAATATAACAGGTGAGTTTACAGGTGCATATGCCATTCACCCTTTTACGGGAAAAGAAATTCCCATCTGGATTGGTGATTACGTTCTGGCTACTTATGGAACAGGAGCCGTTATGTCTGTCCCATGCGGTGATCAAAGAGACTATTTATTCGCAAAGAAGTTTAACATTCAAATTGCTAATATTTTCAAGGATACCGACATCTCGAATTGTGCCCATGAAGAAAAGACTGGGGTTATTACAAGTTCAGAGTTTTTAAATGAATTGGATATACAAAAAGCCATAACTCGTTCGATACAAGAAATTGAAAATCGTGGAATCGGTAAGGGAAAAACAAATTATAGGCTTCGGGATGCAGTGTTCTCACGACAAAGATATTGGGGAGAGCCTTTTCCTATCTATTTTATTGATGAAACCCCCTTTTTAGTGGATGACGAAAATCTTCCTATTGAATTGCCGGCTGTTGATAAGTATTTACCTACTGAAGAGGGAGAGCCGCCTTTGGCAAGAGCAAAAAAAGAACAATGGAACCATTCT
>Ga0206677_10001113_pt1 | contig 25152 bp, 24 predicted proteins | sample M130m12015metaG_FD_155475 | JGI IMG/M metagenome (GOLD analysis project Ga0206677, IMG submission 155475) | Ammonia-oxidizing marine archaeal communities from Monterey Bay, California, United States - M1 30m 12015 | ecosystem: Environmental > Aquatic > Marine > Intertidal zone | place: USA...
AAGCCTTGAGCCTATTTCCGAAAACGGATTCATTTTACTGGACCTCTTCTCACAGCCCTCGAACGATTGATTCAGCAGTACTGGCTGAAATAGCAATGACTAGCGGGTATCATGGAACTGCATATTCTAGCGTTGAAGAAGCATTAAACACAGCCATAAAACATGCAAAAGAAGATGACCTTATCTTTGTAGGTGGGAGCACTTTTGTAGTAGCCGATTTAAACATATGAGAACACTTATTTTCACTTTTCTAGGACTCATTCCAATCCTTTCTTACGGTCAAGCAGAGGAATTGAAACAACGTACCGCATTATTTCTTGAGGAGCAATCCGAGACCTTTAAAGTCAAAGAGCTGAACGGGAACGAACCCGATTACGGCGTTTTACCGGAAACTCAATTCATTCACCATTCCTATTTCCAACTCAAACAATTAGAACGCGAAGTAAATGAACTTGGCAACAGTGTGAAGCCAAAATACCATTTAAGCACCTATGCATTCGAGGACGAAGAAGAATTGAAATATGCCCTGAAGTTCTGGTTCAAAGAATTTGTTGGTGGAAAAAGAATCACGCCAGGTCGTGACTACCGCACGGTAGACCACATCTCTCCTGGGATTATCATCATTGAAAAAAATTACATTGCAATTCTTAGTTTAAGTTGTTACAGCACTGATATCGAGGAATTCAGAGACTGGCGCAGTAGTATGCTGGGTGTCTTTGGGAGCCCTAATGCAATGGTGGTTGAATTAGGCTGTAATGGCCCTATTGAGTGGACGAAAAACGCACCCGACCCGAAGGATCCTAGCTGGAGACGCTAAGTCCTCTATCTCTTCACGCAGTCTTTTTTCGCAGAAGACCGCTCTTGTACAGCATCGAAATTTTGGCTGTATTCCTTACGATCTGGATTCAGAAGGGCTAAACCTGCGACGATATGATGCATTACAACCGCATCTACTCCATCTAAATCTGCCAGCGTTCTCGATAGCGCCAACCAACTTCGTTGCACTCTATTAGATACGTTATGCTTGGCTGCCATTCTATAAAAGGCACGCCAGTCTCTTTTAGTCATCAAAGAATACGCCTCTAATTCATTTAAAGTTAATTGGGCGTTTTGCTTACCCTGTCGTTTCATCTGGATGCTCCATGCATCGTAAACACGCTGGTAAATAGCTTCAGAACGTTCGACGGCCTCGTTCTCCTGCCAGCTCATAGACGGTACAAACATGTAGATATCAAAGCGTTCCATGAGCGCACCGCTAAGCATTCCTTGATAACCTGATAAGGAAGAGGCGGTACAACTGCACACTCGATCATGGTGCCCGAAATTACCGCAATGGCAAGGATTCATTATTGCTATTAATTGATGTACGTAGTCGTTCATGGGTTGAAGAAGCACATCCCGGATGCGCCCACTGGTGCTGTGCAATTCATCTACCAAATAAACACCGCCCAGTGTGGCTAGAACATCCCCTAGCACTTTAGGTACTGCAATGGGAGGATCAAAAGGAATTCTAATGTTTCGGAATTGCTGTACCACCTTTAAAGTTATATCGGGCAATGAGCCGAATAACTGACGTTTAGTTAAGGGTGGACTGCGTTTCAAAAAAGGACGTAGATGTTGAAATACTGAAGACTGTTCTTCGCTTGTTCCAGAAGAATGAATGCCTTTTAACCACGGTATATCACAAGGCGTAATCGGAGGCAATATTGAAGGTAAACGATCACAAAGCATCGTTTTGCCTACGCCGGGAGGCCCAACGATCAAAGCATGATGACCGCCTGCGGCAGCTACTTCCAGCGCCCGCTTTAGCGGGCGCTGGCCGGCCACCTCTGAAAAACAACCAAAGGCAGCACGTTGTCGACTCCACTTTGCTAACTGAGGTTGAGGTGGCCGGAGCGCGGCGTTAGCCGCTGCTGGAAGCCGTCCGGTTTGAAAAAATAAAACCGCTTCTTTCAAAGAACGGACCACGCAAGTTGCAGGTAGTTGGCGCTCATTTGGGTGAGTGTACTGCGCACTGTACGTGTTTAAAACAACTCCCTTTTTACCCAATCTTTTTGCTAACTCAAGCAATTGATAGGGCTGTTCAAAAGGGACAATATCTCCATCTAAACCCAGTGTCCCTGCAATGAGGTACTCTTCCAAACGGTCCGTGGGGAACTGCCCACTTGCAGCCAAAACGCCCAAAGCAATAGGCAATTCAAGCAGCGTACCAAATTTTCGCGTTGTCGTAGGGGCGAGATTAATAGTGATGCGCTGGCCTGGCCAATGATACTGGGTGTTTTTAATAGCCGTATAGATCCGTTGTTTGCTCTCCTTTAGAGCTGTATCGGCAAGACCAACAATGAAATATTTAATTCCACGAGTGATACTGACCTCCACAGTTATGGGAGTTGCATGAAGAAACTGGACTAAGCCTGACTGAAGGGTTACAAGCATGACGAAGGTTTTGAAGTTGTTTCTCTTCAAATTGGACCCTCCAATCGATTCTTCCAAATAATGTGAAAAAGTAACACTTACCCACAATCACATCATTGGGATTTATCAGACCTCGACTACTACATCCTGTAAATACGGGAGCTACGCTTCGGTTTTATTGGCCAATTGACCGCATGCTGCATCAATATCCTGTCCTCGCGAATGGCGAACCGTAGCGATAATGCGACGTTCCTCTAAAATACGTTTATAAAGGTCGACAGCTGCTTGAGATGCTTGCGTGTAAGGACCGTTATCTATGGGGTTGTACTGGATGATGTTCACTTTTGTAGGAATGGCTCCACAGAATTTTGCCAATGCGATAGCATCTTCCTCAGTATCGTTGATATCACGCCAGATCACATATTCAAAAGTGACGCCGCGACCGGTTTTCGCATACCAGTACTGTAAACTTTCGCGTAAATCCACCAGCGTTGTGCTTCGATGCGCTAAAGGCATCAATTTCGCGCGTTTTTCTTCTATCGCACTGTGGAGTGATATGGCAAGACCGAATCGAACACCATCATCGGCCATTTTCTTGATCAATTTCGGCACACCAATCGTGCTTAATGTGATGCGCTTTGGAGACATACCAAGCCCTTTTGGATCGGTAATTTTATCAATGGCTGCGAGTACGTTATTATAGTTCAATAACGGCTCCCCCATTCCCATAAAAACAATATTAGTCAATGGCCTACCGAAGTGTTCTTTGCCTTGACGGTCAATCACCACAACTTGATCGTAGATTTCATCAGGATCTAAATTTCGCATACGCTTCAACCCTGCTGTCGCACAGAACGTACAGTCTAAACTGCACCCAACCTGTGAGCTCACACATGCCGTTATGCGCTTCTCTGTGGGGATCAATACGGATTCAACAAAGGCGCCATCGTGTAACTTCACCGCATTCTTAATGGTGCCGTCATTCGACTGTTGCATGACATCCACCTCCAACTGCTTGAATTCGAAATGGGCATTCAACAATTCGCGTGTAGCCTTGCTGAGATTCGTCATTTCTTCAAAGCTGTTGGCACTTTTTTGCCAAAGCCATTGATAAACCTGCTTCGCTCGAAAAGGTTTTTCACCGTGCGATTCAAAGAAGGCGATTATGCCCTCTTGACTCAGCGTACGAATATCTTTTTTAATTTCTCCCACAAGGCAAAGATACGAGAGGCCAATTGGCTCACGGCATCGAATTACGGTAAATCGCGTTCTACTAAAAAGCCCATCTTGCCTTGCTGGTAATCGCGCATGGCCTCCATTATCTCTGTTTGATTTGTCATCACGAAAGGTCCATAGCTCTCCACCTTCTCATTGATGGGTGCGGCAGCGATAAAGAATACCTTGGAGTTTTCTGATGGCGTAAACGTATACCTACCTGCATTTAGTTGGTACAACATATGCGCTTCAATCAAACCGTAACCCTCTAAATATCCGGCACCATCAAGTAAATACAACAAACCGTTTTCACTGGATTTCACCTCAAAGGTCGCCGCAACATCCGCCTTCATGGTACCGTGTGCGGCAGTAATGGGGTACGAAGATCTCAACGGACCTTCAGAGGCTTCAATCACGGGAGTTCCAGAAGTAATCCTCAAATCAGGGTGGCCCGGAACCTCAGGCATTTCGTCTTTTTGTAATGGAATGTATTTCGGCTCGTCCATTTTACGGGCGCTGGGCGTATTGATCCAAATTTGAATAATCTCTTGCATACCGCCTTCTTCAGCCAATTTTGCCGGCGGACGTTCGCTGTGAATGATACCCAATCCAGCATCCATCCATTGCACACCACCATCATCCACTACGCTATTATTCCCGCGACTGTCCCGATGATGCACACCACCCGACCACATAAATGTAACGGGAGAAAAGCCTCGATGTGGATGCGGACCAACCCCTGCATTCCAACGATCCGTTCCCGCAGGAATGTGACTCGCATGATGGTGAATCAATAAAAAGGGATCTATTTGATCTACACTTTGTGTAGGTAAGGGTTGTTTTAATGGATGGTCGCCCATCATAACCTCATGGGCAGGTAAAGCGCGTACTACTGGCATGTTTTACTTTGTTTAGTTCAGTCCATACAGGAGATGATAATTTGTGCAGCATCGCAGTGAAACGGACTAAACAATTCCCAACAACTCCTCTAAATGTTCAATCTCGTAAGTGACTTTTTCGGTGTGTTTATTTCTCTTTGGGTTGAAAAATACTTGGTCGATTCCTTGCTCGCGGGCGCCGACGCAATCCGCGATGAGGTTGTCACCAATCATAAGACTTTCTTTACGCTCGGCGCCCGCAAGCTGCAAGGCACGACGGAATATCTTAGCATCCGGCTTATTTACGCCTACCTGATCGCTACACAATAAGACCTCAAAGAGAGGTTCCAGACCACTTTCAGAGAACTTAATATTTTGGCTTTCATGGAAGCCGTTTGTGATGATGTGCATCTTATAGCCACGTCCTTCGAGTGTTTCAAGTACATGTCGCGCCCCATCAATCAAATGATTTTGATACGGCGTTTCATCAATGTAACGTGTTTCAAGCGTCCAAGCCAAATCGTTCGCTTCTATACCGAAATGTGCAAAGGTTTCTTGAAAACGCGATTCGCGCAGGCCTTGTTTGGTGATTTTACCTTGACGGTACAAATCCCATTTTAAATCATTGATAACGATGTACTTCTGAAAAAATAATTCAAAGGAAGGTACCCCAAGCGCTTGCAGGCCTAAATCATCAAAGAGGTTACAAAGAGACACCTTGGAATTCTTTTCAAAATCCCATAGGGTGTGATCCCAGTCAAAAAATAAATGCTTGTATTTCACGAACGTGTTGTTTTAGTTTTCATCCATTTTGACCACCAAGGTAAGCGGTTATCTACATGGAAATAAAAAGGTTCATCGGATGCCCCAAAGCCCTGATAAAATCTTGCAAGTCCCGGTATGCTGCTTCCTTCAAAGTCTATACAATGGTCTAATCCTGCCTTAGATTGTATCATTTGATCTATTAATAATGTTGGAGCCCCTAGTGCTTTACCGTCTGAAGTACTCGCATTTAGTAATAAAGTAGAACGACCTTGCCATTGTACCCAAAATTGGCCTGCGACTAAGCTATTTCCTTCTCCATAAGCGGCGAGTATCTGTCCGCGCTTTTGATACACGCAAAACTCCAACACTTTACCCAAGCTGTGCATATTTTCATCGGTGATATGCGTCCGCTCTTGTGTAGTATTTTGCCATAACCTGATCAAGTCTTGCACGGTGGGCCAATTCCCGAAATCCAATTTCGCCTTTTCGGCCTTTTTTAAATTTCGCTTTGTCTGCGCATTGTAACCAGACCTCAAATTTTCATACGATGTGTCGGTCTTTAATACGAAGTTTGAGAACGTTTGTCCTGTCCAGTGCGCAGGGCGCGGAACATCCGGAGAAATAAAAAACTCGCCATACTGAACCTCAGCCATGGCACGTTCAATAAAGTCTTGGGTCCATTCTGCACTTAACGGAATGGTAGCGAAAGGCCCTAATGCCTGCGTACCGTAAGGTCGCGTAGTAAAACTAAATCCCTTTTTTATTTTTGGAAAAACCGGTAAAACGGCTTCATAATCACCATAAACTACCGCAGTCCAGCCAGGAGCTACCCAATTCAAATACCAGCTAAAACCGTACGGCTGGGGTTTATTACGTGCGCCAATGCATCGATCCCATCGCTCAAAATCAATATCACTATGTTCTAAATACCTAAGGTTGAGCGGCATGAATAAATGATTTATAGGTTTCGGGCCAGCCTTTCCACTGAGCCTCGTGTTCTGAGAAGGTTCTATTGTGCCACACTGAAATCAGCGTACCGCCGACCTCCTTTACTCTCGGTATCCACTGCTTCATTTCTTCTGCCGCCTGTTTTGGATTACAATGTGCATAGGTGATGTCCATAAAGGCAAAGGGTCTTATAAGTAGGGGTAATTCCGCCTCCATTTCCAAATCATAAAACGTGTAGGAACATGCCATGCTCGATCTAAAGCCTGGTGTATAAGTATAGCCCATACTGTGTTCTTCATTTACACCTAAATCCACTAAATTCCGGAAGGTTTGTGGGGTACGCATCCTCAAGTAGTGCTGGCGTGAATGCGTCACTGGCCTTCTTAAAACTTCTTGGAGCTGAATACGCTCGTCCTGGACCTTCTCTGCATCGCTGTTCGAAGCGTAGCTGGGATGTATGCCTACTGTTGACCAATCCGCAATCTCTCGGAGCTTTACTGCAGCTTCGGTACTGTGCGGACTTACATTTCTATCTTTTGGTCCAAAGGGCGCAAAAAGCATAAAATAAATGGCTTTAATTCCGTGCGTGTTGTTCCAATTGCGCTGCTTTCGAAAGGTATCATAAGGATCGCGTCGAAGATTAAAAAGTGTAGATAGGCGTTCCTTAAACTTGCTAAAAGAAGCATTACGTAGGTCCTTTACTAGTGCTCCTATAGTGCGAAGGGCACCCTTGCCCTTATACGCAAAAAGATTGTCGATATCCACTGTAGTGAGGTAGTCGTAATTATGGGCCAATTCGAAATCGGCACCCAGTAAAAGTTTTCCCACTGCAAGCGCCCACTCTCCTACTAACGGTCGCGTCAAAAATCCATTACTAAATGCGAAACTCTCTTTGGCAGGAAATCGTCCGTGTTCGTCAGGAATAAAGGGTAAATATTCTTCGTAGCGGGATACGAGGTAAAACGTTGCTGCCAAAGGATCAAAAGGGAGGTCACCAATCTGACGTTGGCAAAAGACAGGCATTCCTTGCCAATCTGAAGTGTAGAATTCTTGATCGGAAATCTCGTGCTCCCATAATAATCCGTGCGGACTAATATTAAATGCGTCATGACGCATCTCAGGCGAGTAATTCACTTTAATCCCTTCAGCTTTCGTAAAGGCTTCTTCAGAGGTATAGATGACCAAATCAAGCCGCATGGCATTTTTAAAAAATACCTTAGCCGCCCATTTAAACCTTGGTGTGAGCTGTGGTGTATAAAGGGCTATTACGGCATCCATTGACCGCCGTTTATATGAAGGGTTTGCCCCGTGGTATATTCGCTTTCTATCAAATACCGTATGGCCGCAACAATCTGCTCAGGCCGACCAAACTGGTCTTGAGGAATACCATTTCTAATATCCTCTAAAATGGGTTGTGGCACATCATTTAACATGCCAGCATTCATGTATCCATAGGCAATGGTGTTCGCCGTAATTCCTTTAGTCGATACGTCCAATGCGACGCCGCGCATGTAACCTTCAAGCGCACTTTTTGATGCGGTATAGGCACTTGTTCCAAAAGCAGGTTTGTGCGCAACTACAGAGCTCACAGAAATGACTCTGCCATAGCCTTTCTCTCGCATGCCTTGAAGAGCCAATTGCGTACAGCGAACTGCACTGTAAAAATTAACTTCCATCAAACGATGCAATTCGTCAGCCGTCAGCTTCCAAGAAGCAGCCGCGTGAGAAACACCCGCATTATTTATTAATACATCCACACCACCCAAAGTTTCAGCCCAAACAAAGAGGGCCTCCACATCCGCTTGCCGCGTTAGGTCCGCGCTGAAGACCTCAGCCTGTATCTCGTTAATTTCACAAAACGACCTTAGGGCATCTGCGGCCCGGGTGGTTAATAGTAATCGGTACGGTTCAGCAGCCAATAAAGCGGCAATGGATCTCGCAATGCCGCCACCGCCACCTGTTAATAGAATATTTTTCATGAGCCTTGTGGCGTATACATAGTTGTTCCATTCTCCTTGTAAGCGTCCAGTAAAACCCTTTTAAAGGCCTCAGCATCCGCCAGCAAAGCCGGTGCTTCCCCAATAGTAACACGCGCAAGGGCACCTTTTGTTTCAAGTAAAGGTATGAGACCGTCGCATTTACGAAGCGCACTCACCTCTGGATTGTGGCATTTTGTTACTACCGTAACGTTTCTGCCGTCTTTCAATTGTATAGGAAAAGTCTTACTGTGCTCTAAATAGATAGGAAATGAAAACGATTTCCATCCAATCGCATCTTCAACTGCGTGTAGACTGGTTCCGCTATTGATAAGTGTAGTGCCTATGTAGAGTAACTGCCCACCGCTATCTAAATGTTTCATCCATGGACTTTGTTGTCCGTAAGGTGTTCCATCCGTATGGTGCCCTTTCACATACATCACGGCATCCGGTCCATCAACGGCGACAGGCTCCAACGGATGGGCACTGCGTTCAGTGGCAACCTGCGTTCGAAAGTACTCCGTTATTGCACCCATTTTGCTTGGAGTCTCAGCTACGTTAAACATCTCTTGTGAATGCATCGCTTGAAGTGTTGTCACTGGACTGGTAGGCATAAGTAGATTAGCATTAGGGCCTATGACTTCTCGCAATGCGTCAATTACAGTTTTGGGCCCTCCGTCGACGTAGCCTATGGCGCTCATCGAACTGTGCACTAATAGATCTGCCCCCTCTTGTACCCCAGCTGCGCGCAATGAATCGACCAAACGCTCCTTCGTCCAGGTTTCACCTGAATCTTTTTTCCTCGTGAGTGCCTTACGCACCTGAGATTTTTTACGACGGCGATTCCATGCTAAAACGGCTGACGGAACTAAGGACCTTAAAATATCTTTAGCGCTCATTAGACCAATTTAGTTCATTCATTAAACTATCTACCATGTATTTAGTCGCCCAATTGGGTAAACCAAACGATTCGTACCTACCCCACATGGGAAAAGAACCTTGCAAAGCACCTCCTACATCAAGCGCGGTGCGCGCACCGTTAGTTGCAATAACAGAAAGCAAAACATTCATACTGGCTCGTGCATCTTTCGCCCAGGAAGCCTTTGTATCAGCTCTAGCAATTTTATGCCAAAGGATGGCCAGCTGAGCACCGCCCGTGGGTATAAAGGATTCCGACCCCTGCCATTGCCTATCATATCTGCCGTGCAATAGTCCGCGTTCTACAAATTTCTGCGCAAGCGTTTCTGCTCCACCTATGGCAGCATTCGTGTACTTCTCGTCGCGCAATGAACTCCCGGCATCAAACAACCCATCGAGTGTATAAGCTATAGTATGAATGATTGGCTTGTGGTTTTTATGTTCTGTATTATCACAATTAGCCAACCAAAAGTTATCCTGTTGCTGCGTTAATACCCAATCTAGGTGTAATCGAGCTTTTACCTCCCAAACGTCTTTATCTGCCTCAAAGTGTTGCGACCATTCTAAAATAGGAGCTACTACATAGGTACCATATACGCGCACTGCGCCCATGAAATCATTAGAAGAAAATTTACCTTCAGCGTCCAATTGGTTCCACACCCAATCGATAGCTCGGTGTGCTGACTCTTTATACACTTCTTCTCCTGTGAAAAGATAAAGTGCCCGCATTCCACGAAGAATTTGCCCAGTATTGAATACCACAGAATCTCTTTTTTGGTGCACGTAACCACCCGGCCAACCACCGTCTGTATGTTGTATTTCCAGTAGCCATTTTCCCGCTTCCAATGCTGCAGATCTTGCATTTTTCGCCCATGGACCATCTTCATTTTGAGCATAACGCAAAAGCGTCGGAATAATATACCCTGTAGTTTCCGGATAAGATGATGTCCAACCGCTATGGTGGTAATACGTGCCTGAACCGCTATCTAAGCCTGTTGAAATACTGTGAATTAACCAACGTACACCGTGATGCAATGATTTCTCAACAGCACCACTTTGGTGGTGTCTGCGATACGATTTTAAGTACAGGAGTTTGTTCCACTCCGCGAAAAAATAACGCCAATGGTCGTACTTCTTAAAAAATGCAGCCCATCGCTGACTGTAGGCCAATGCTCCCATTACAATAATCCCTGATCTGAAAAGCTAAAGTAGCCACTACTGGCCACAATTAGGTGGTCTAGTAACTTGATATCCAAAGTATCTGCCGCCGCACTTAATTTTCGTGTCATGCGCTTATCATTTTCACTGGGCTGTAAAGATCCACTTGGGTGATTGTGGGCTACGATTATTGCTGTAGCATTCCAATGTAAGGCCCGTTTTAGAATTAATCGCACATCCGTTACGGTACCCGTTAATCCGCCCTTGAACAATTGGTGTCGAGCCAATGGCGCGTGTGCTCGATTTAGATACAAAACATGAAACTCTTCGTGCGCTGGAAATTTCAAACCTTTGAAATGTTGATACGCATCCGCGCTTTTTCGAATCAACTCTTTTAATGGCTTTGGAGTGCTCCAAGCCTGGTGTAAGGCGAGTACAGCCATGATCTGTTTTGCTTTTTTCGGTCCAATTCCTTTTATCTCTCTTAATGCATCTTCATCCACTTGAAGTATCCTGTTAAAATCGAGAAAGTATTCATTTAATGCAGATTCTAACTCATCAACACCTTGAAATTGGGCACCAGCGTTCAAGATATAGCTCAAGAGCTTTGCCTGCGACCAATGTCGCGAGGCTTCAAAAAAAGATTGTTTTTCCATGACTGTACTATTTTCATTAACGGAGCCTTATTAAGCTAAGAGAGACCGAAGAATTATCCTATTTTTATCATGTGAAGATTGCAGTACTAGGATCAAGAGGGATACCAAACAGATACGGAGGCTTTGAAGAAATGGCCGCTCAAACCGCTCCATTATGGGTAAAAGCGGGACACGAGGTTGTGGTCTACTCTGTTGGTAATCATCCGGATAAACTTTCTGAATTGAACGGTGTAGCGATTCGCCACATTTTCAATCCCGAAAAGCGTCTTGGCCTTTCGGGCCAATTCATCTATGATTTCCTCTGTATTGTTGATGCACGAACTAAGAATTTCGACGTGATTCTGCAACTGGGTTATACCACGAGTGGCATCTGGTCCTTTCTCTGGCCGAAGCACAAAACGGTTACGAATATGGACGGTTTGGAGCACCAAAGGGCCAAATATGCTGGACCACTCGCTTCATTCTTAAAATGGAGCGAACGACGGGCTGCGAAGCGCTCAAAACTTTTAATTGCTGACAATCCTGAGATTGCGAACTACCTCAGTAAATTCAATGTTCCCATTTCCACTATCGCTTACGGAAGTGCAATCGTAGAAGAACCTGCAGGCGCCAAAGGAATTTTACAACGTCACCACTTACCTACCGATAATTACCACCTCCACATTGGACGCATACAACCCGATAACCACGTATTTGAAATTCTAGATGCTGCAGTAAACAGCGGAGAAACCCTGGTAACTGTTGGCGATTATACTACGCGCTATGGTAGAAAGCTTAAAGCCACTTTTCCCGAATCGAACATCATTTACGCCGGTACCATTTACGACAAAACCATCCTTAATGCCCTGCGCACGCGCGCAACCTTTTATCTGCACGGCCACAGTGTAGGTGGTACTAATCCTGCATTATTAGAAGCTATGGGTTCAGGATCCATGGTACTGGCACATGAGAATCCTTTTAACGCCAGCGTGCTTGGGGGATTAGGCGCTTTATGGAAAGATGAAGATGCATTAACACAATTACTTACCCAACGACCATCCATGGAAATCCGCTCAGAGCAGGCGCGTCTTTCTCGCGAACGTATAGAGGCGCACTTTAATTGGGAAGATGTGGCCGACAACTATCTACAATCCTTTACTAGCCTAAAATAAAAAGCCCCACAGTTTGCACTGCAGGGCTTTCTTAAGTATTCTGATCTGTATTAGATGATCAACATTGCGTCTCCGAAAGCAAGGAAACGGTATTTTTCCTTAATGGCTTCGTTGATCGCATGCATGGCCAAATCATGACCCAACATCGCACTATTCATCATCAATAAAGTAGAACCTGGAGGATGGAAATTAGTCACCATCGCATCTGGCACTTGCACCTCATAGGGTGGGAAAATGAACTTATTTGTCCAACCTTCACTTCCAGTCACACGTCCACCTGTAGTTAAAGAACTCTCGATGGTTCGTACAGTTGTCGTTCCAATAGCACATACTCTTCGCTTTTCAGCTAATGCCGTGTTAATGGTATCCGCGGTGCCTTGCGGTAAGAAATATTGTTCACTATCCATTTTGTGTTTGCTCAAGTCTTCCACCTCAACTGGGCGGAAAGTTCCTAAACCTACATGGTGCGTTAGCTCCGGTAAGTGAACGCCTTTGATTTCTAGACGTTTCATAAGGTGCTTTGAGAAATGTAATCCAGCAACAGGGGCTGCAACTGCACCTTCAACTTTTGCAAAAATGGTTTGGTAACGCTCGCTATCTTCACCTGTCGGCTCGCGGTCGATGTACTTCGGTAAGGGCGTTTCACCCATTTCCTTCAACTTCGCACGAAACTCCTCGTAACTTCCATCAAAAAGGAACCGTAGCGTTCGCCCACGTGAGGTAGTATTATCGATAACCTCAGCAACTAGAGAATCATCTTCTCCGAAATACAATTTATTTCCAATTCTAATTTTACGTGCGGGATCAACCAGCACGTCCCATAAACGGCTTTCAGAATTCAACTCACGCAAAAGGAATACTTCGATGCGTGCACCAGTTTTTTCCTTATTTCCCCACATGCGAGCGGGAAATACCTTTGTGTTATTGAGGACCATTACGTCACCATCGTCAAAATAATCGATGACTTCGTGAAAGTGCTTGTGTTCGATCTCACCAGTGTCTTTGTGGACTACCATTAAACGACTATCGTCGCGGTGAATTGTTGGTTCTTGCGCGATAAGCTCCTTAGGGAGGTCATACGCGAAGTGTGAAAGTTTCATTTTCATAGCTTACGGGCTTTGAAAAATTAATATTAAGAGAATCGCAAAGATACAATTTCGAACCCCCCTTTGTCAAGTTTTATATGAACCAATTGATTTTAAACAATGCAGTTCCGACATTTGTTAAACCTACTCGCCACATATGGATTGAACGGACGCATTCAAACACAATACTATGGGAGTTAATCTACACGAAAAATTGAGCGGTTTACGCTCAAAAAACACGACTTCAGTTCACCTGGATCTACTAGAAGGGTTTAATACCTTGCTAAACGCTCCTACTGAGGGCGAGCGAATTTTAGCGAACCTGTTCGAATCTAACGGCGATCATGAAGTGTTGAATTTTGACGCTCTTGAATCGGATAGAATTTATCACATCACAGATATCAAAAAACTATGTGTAGACTACCGTCTTCGGTTTTTAGATTCCAAGCGTTTCAATGGCACCTTCCCCGCTGAGGCTTTGGATGCGGTTAAGGAATTTGAAATAGCTCAGGGTCGCGAGATTAAAGGATTCAAAATGATTGCACCTGCAGGCATGTTCAAATTGGCTGAGAAAGACAAAGACCCTTTGCTGTTCGTCCCAATGGGCGGTGGATACCATTATTTGCTCGCAAAATGGGGAAATGACTTACACCCATTACGTAAAGCTTTGGTATACCCATTTAGAGATTTCGAGAGTCTCATGAAAACTGTATTTGGATTTTGCTTGGCTGTGTCTTTGCTCTTCCCGGAAAGCCTTATTCGAGGACCTAAGGATACAGGCACCATCCTACACCTTCGTGTAATCTTCTTCTTCTGGATGGTCTTTTCTACGGGCGCAATGACTGCGCTCTACGGTTTTAGCAGAATGAAAAATTTCAATGCCAACCTCTGGAAAAGTAACTATCTAGACTAGCCTCTTAAGACAGACTTAAAATATTCAGACCACTCTATCGGGTTCTTTGCTCCATCGGCAGCGAAGGACCCGATTTTTGTTCTACGTAATGCGCTCAAATGGGCGCCAGAATTAAGCACCTTGCCCAGGTCATGCGCTAAAGAGCGGATGTAGGTTCCCTTGCCGCAAACCACGCGAAGCCGAAGGACATTATCTGAAAAAGATAAAATTTCCATTTCATCAATATAAACCGAACGCGGCTCTACGATTACTTCTTCCCCAGCACGCGCTTTTTCGTACATGCGCACACCACCTTGCTTGATTGCTGAAAATATTGGAGGATACTGTTGTATTTCTCCTTGAAACTGTGGGAGAATTTCCATTATCGCAGCGGTAGAAATATGATCCGTTGGAAACGTGGCATCAATTTCACTTTCTAAGTCATACGAAGGTGTCGTACCACCAAAAGTGATTTCAGCAATATACTCCTTCTCTTGTCCCATAAAACTGGCAATCTCTTTGGTCTTTTTACCGACACAAATAATGAGCAAACCTGTGGCTAGAGGATCTAGCGTACCTGCATGTCCTACTTTGAGCTTTTTAAGGCCCAATTCTTTTTGAAGCGCAAACCGGATTTTCGCAACTGCCTGAAAGCTAGTCCACTCAAGAGGTTTGTCTACAAGTAGGACTTCCCCTGCCAATATTGATTCTTTAGTCAAAGCTTAGACGAGTTGACTGATTAAAACAATGGCAGCCACTGCGAAACAGTAATAAGAGAAATATTTCAATTGGCTGCGTTTAACAAGTGCAACCATCCAATTACATGCGACAATACCACTTAGAAAAGCCGCAAGTAAACCAATAATCAAAACGGCACCGCTGACTTCCTCGCCCATGGTCTCACCTGCGACAATGTCTTTTGCATCTAAAAATGCTTTACCAAGGATTATGGGAAGTACCATGATAAAAGAGAATCGAGCTGCCTTCGCACGGTCTATACCGAGCAGGACGGAGGTCGAGATAGTTGCTCCACTCCGAGAGATTCCTGGCAAGATGGCTACTGCTTGAGCCAATCCAATCACGAATGCATCAACCCCCTGAACGCTTTTGCGCGTTTCTTTCGCACGGTCTGCGAGGAAAAGCAATACTCCTGTTAAAGCTAACATTGCACCTATAAGAAGCAATTGCCCTTCAAATAAAGCACCAATCTGTTCTTCAAATACCAATCCAATAAACGCTGCCGGTAGCATTGATATCAAAACGAAACTAACAAACTTCGTTTCCGCATTCCATTTGAATTTTAACACCCCCGAGATGAGCTCTGCAATATCCTTTCTAAATACAACGATTGTGGATAGAGCGGTTCCTGCATGCACAACGACATCAAACGTTAGGCTTTGAGCACCCGACATCTCAAGACCAAAAAGTGCTTTACCGATTTCAAGATGGCCAGAAGAACTTACTGGTAAGAATTCCGTGAGGCCTTGTATGAGACCAAGAATTAAGGCTTGGATTGGCGTCATAGTAAAAACTTAATCTTCCTTTTTTTTCATCATAATTGCTGCAATAGGCAACAACAAACCGATAAAAATGAACCAAGGCGCCACGCCAATACGTTGTGCACCAAAAATCTCTTCGTTGAATTCATTCGGCGCCTCTGAACCTCCGCCTAACATTAAGGCAAATCCAATAGCAAGCATAACCAATCCAGCGATAAGGACTAGGTATTTTCTGCGGTCAAAAAGGAAAGTATCTTTGTTTTCCATAGTTAATAGTATAATTCGTTCGTTCTTAATTTCAAATATTTTCGGATTGCAATGGCGGTAGATACCCCAGGTACTAGCAGTCCAATGCACAATAAGGCAGCAAATACTACCCACATAGTTTCTCTTTCAAAAAGTGCGAGGAGCGTGGGAAAATAGTTATCCAGCGCCGTACCTAAAGCGAGTAACAAGCCCATACTCAATGCAGCACTCAGCAAACCTAATACTAAACTATTTAAAAGATACGGCCTTCTAATAAACCCTGAGGTAGCTCCTACCAATTGCATGGTCTTCAAAAGAAAACGTTTAGAATAAATCGTCAGACGAATGCTAGAATTGATCAAGGCAAGTGCTACTAGCAACAATACCAGAACGGCTCCAGCAAGAATCCAGCTGATTTTTTCAATGTTTTGATTTACCAGGGTAATGAGGTCCGGATCGTAGAGTACATCTTCGATGTAAGGGTCCCGCAGTAGTTCTTCACGCAGCGCTTCGAGATTCCCCGAAGCAACAAATGCGCCATTTAAATGCAAGTCCACGGTATTTGAAAGCGGATTGTACCCTAAGAATTCTACAAAATCTTCACCTAAATCTGCCTGAAGAGCTGTTGCTGCTTCCTCCTTCGTCACTAATTCAGCACTTTTCGCATAGTCCGCTAACTGCTGAGATTTTACTAGGGTGCGCAATTCTTCTTCTGGAACGGATTCATCCAATACCAAGGTAAAAGTGAAGTTTTCACGCACAGCTTGGGCCAATTCCTTTGCAGAAAACACCAATGAGCCCAAAACGCCAAGCACAAACAGAACGAGGGTCATGGAGATGACCACAGACAGGTACGACGATCGAACGCGCGAAGAGGTAAATTTTTGTTCTTTGGAACTCATTGCAGCGAAAATAGTAAATCTAGCGGCGCATTCACTAATTTCGCGCATGTTCAACACTTCTTTAACGCTATGGAGTACAACCACAACGAAATAGATAAAAAATGGCAGCAGATTTGGGCCGAAAATGGCACCTATCACGCTCCAAACTCGAGTGACCAACCCAAGTTTTATGTGTTGGACATGTTCCCCTACCCTTCAGGTGCGGGATTGCACGTAGGACATCCGCTAGGATACATAGCCTCAGATATTTATGGGCGCTACAAGAAGCAAAAGGGATTCAATGTCTTGCACCCTATGGGCTATGACGCCTTCGGTCTTCCTGCAGAACAATACGCCATTCAGACCGGCCAACACCCGGAAAAAACCACTGCAATCAATACAGCCCGCTACCGCGAGCAATTGGACAACATTGGGTTTGGATTAGATTGGTCGCGTGAATTTAAGACGACCGATCCATCCTATTACAAGTGGACACAGTGGATTTTTATTCAACTTTTTGACGCTTGGTATGACCATACTGGCGGAAAAAGTCGTCACATTGATTCCTTGATAAAACATTTAAATGAACACGGAACTAAAGGTCTTCAGGCAGCAGAAACCGAAGCGCTCGTGCTCACAGCCGAGGAGTGGAAAGGCTTGAACGAAAAAGCCCAATCTGAAGTGCTTTTAAATTACCGTTTGGCCTACCGTAGCGAGAGTAATGTGAACTGGTGTCCAGCATTGGGTACTGTACTTGCCAATGATGAGGTAAAAGACGGTGTAAGTGAAAGAGGCGGCCATCCCGTCATTCAGAAAAAAATGATGCAGTGGTCCATGCGCATTACCGCATTTGCAGACCGCCTTTTGGAAGGTCTCGATCGTATTGACTGGAGTAATGCACTGAAAGAAACGCAGCGCAATTGGATCGGTAAATCTGTAGGAGCCGCACTGTACTTTGACATTCAGAACCACCCGGGACAGATTGAAGTTTTCTCTACCCGTCCCGACACGCTCTTTGGTGCAACGTTTTTAACTCTTGCACCTGAGCACGAATGGGTCGACGCTATTACGACGGCCGAGCGTAGCGAGGCCATAGCAGCCTACAAAGAGAAGGCCGCATCGCGCAGTGAGCGCGATCGAATGGCAGATACAAAAACTATCAGCGGCTGTTTTACCGGCGCCTATGCACTCCATCCAATCACAAAAGCACCTGTGCCTATCTGGATTGGCGATTATGTATTAGCAAGCTATGGAACAGGCGCTGTAATGGCTGTGCCAGCACACGACAGCAGAGACTATGCTTTTGCTAAACACTTCGATCTTCCTATCCTGGAAGTAGTTGAAGGAGGAGATATTACAAAGGAGAGCTACGATGCGAAATCGGGTAAAATGGTGAATTCAGGATTCCTAAACGGCATGGATTGCATGGACGCGAAGGGAAAAATGATTGAACATTTAGAGGAAATCGGATTTGGAAAAGGCGCTACCCAGTTCAAACTACGCGATGCCATCTTTGGTCGCCAACGCTATTGGGGAGAACCCATTCCTGTATATTATGATAAAGGAATTCCAAAAACACTACCTCTAGAAGACCTTCCATTGACATTACCAGTTGTAGATGCTTACCTACCAACTGAAGATGGAGAACCGCCTTTGGCACGAGCGAAAAACTGGGCATATAAAGGATGTCCACTGGAAACCACCACCATGCCCGGTTGGGCAGGGTCTTCATGGTACTTCTTGCGTTACATGGACGCGCACAATGAGACGGAATTTGCCGGCGAGTCTACTGTAGCGTATTGGAACCAAGTAGATCTTTATGTGGGCGGTTCTGAACACGCCACTGGCCACCTACTTTATTCAAGATTTTGGACAAAAGCGCTCTATGATTTAGGCCATATTAATTTTGACGAGCCCTTTAAAAAACTCATCAATCAAGGGATGATTCAAGGCATCAGTGCCTTTGTGCATCGCATTAATGGCACAAACACGTTTGTGAGTGCAGGCTTGAAAGACCAGCACGAAACGCATCCATTGCATGCGGATGTAAGTTTCTTACAAGGCGATGAATTAGATGTAGAAGCGTTTAGAAATTGGCGCGAAGAATACAAGAGTGCCGAATTCATTTTAGAAGAAGGCAAATACATCTGTAGCAGGGAGGTTGAAAAAATGTCCAAATCGAAATTCAACGTTACGAATCCAGACGACATTGTCATTAAATATGGCGCAGACGTACTCCGCATGTATGAAATGTTCTTAGGGCCTATTGAACAAAGTAAACCTTGGAACACGCAAGGATTGAGTGGAGTTGCTGGATTCCAGCGTAAATTCTGGAAGCTCTTTCACATGGACGGCACCTTCAATCTAAGTGAAGCAGCGGCAGATAAACGTGCCCTTAAAGCGGCGCATACATGTATTAAAAAGGTAGGTGAGGATATTGAAAACTTCAGTTTCAACACCTCAGTAAGTGCTTTTATGATTGCTACGAATGAACTGACAGAATTAAAGGCTAATAATCGCGAAGTGCTTGAGCCTCTAGTTCGACTTATTGCACCGTTCGCGCCGCATTTAGCGGAGGAACTTTGGGAGAAATTAGACGGTTCAGGTTCTGTGACTCATGCGGCTTTCCCACAGCATAACGAAAATTACCTGATCGAAAGCAGTAAGAATTACCCGGTTTCCTTCAATGGAAAAGTACGTTTTCAATTAGAATTACCGCTTGACATGGCTAAAGAAGCCATTGAAAAAGCAGTCCTGGAAGATCCCCGTACTCTGGAACAGCTTGGCGATAAGCAAGTACGCAAAATGATCGTCGTACCTGGACGTATTATCAATATCGTTATTGGCTAAGAGCATCCAATTCTTCTTTCAAATCAGTCATGTAGGATTGATACGCCTCCATTCGATCGGCTGTAAGCGGCTTAGCATCGGGTAATTTTTGCTTGTACGGATCTACCTGCTTTCCATTTACCCAAAATCTGTAACACACGTGTGGACCGGTAGCAAGGCCAGTGGAGCCTACATAGCCGATGACATCGCCTTGTTTCACTTTTACACCGTTTCTAATACCCGGCTTAATTTTGCTCATGTGCAGGTATTGCGTCGTGTACGTACCGTTGTGGCGAACCTTGACGTAATTTCCATTTGCAGATGTATACTGGGCGGCTATAATGACACCGTCTGCAGTAGTCATAATGGGCGTCCCAGTCGGAGCTGCATAATCTGTTCCTAAATGCGCTTTCCAGCGTTTTTGTACCGGATGGAATCGGCGACCGGAATACCGCGAAGAAATACGTGTGAAATTCAGTGGTGCCCGCAGAAAGGTCTTTCGTAAACTTCGTCCTTCTTCATCGTAGTAGTCATGAAAGCCTAATTCATTTTCATAAGGAAAGGAATAAAAATCGTTCCCCATATGCGTCAAATTTGCAGCGACGACACGCTTGAGCCCTACGTAAACTGTATCATCCACATACTCTTCTTCGTAAATAACACTAAAGGCATCTCCTTTTTGAAGACGGAAGAAATCAATTGTCCATGCATATACCTCCACTAGCGACATGGCAAGCACTTGAGTTCCGCCCGAACGCCCTACACTGAGATAAAGTGCATCATCTATGGTTCCTGAAATGGCCCTTCGGCGCACCTCACGTTTTTTCTCGACTTTTTTCGCATAAATAGAATCTTGAAGACCAATAATCCAATATTCATATTTACTTTCTGGATAAATGAAATAGGAAGGAAAAAGTGAACTATCTCCTGTGGCGAATTGAACTTCAATACCAGCACGAATACGACGAACATTAAAGTCGTCCTCTACCGCTGCTGCGATTTTATATATCTGAGCCGTACTGATACCGCGTTTGCCCAAAAGAGCGCCAAAGCTCTCGCCTGATGCAATGGTATGCTTTTCAAAACGCAAGGTATCTGCAGGTAACGTGAGAACCACTTTAGGTTCCACTACCGCAGCAACTTCTTCCTGATTCTCTAGGACATTTTCCTGTTCACTTTTAGAAGAAATCACCCAAATTATGAGCAACACAAAAAGAGCCGCTAGCGCGATCCAGGCATTCTTTTTTAAACTCATTAAACAGCTTCCATTTCACGTAGTACTTCTTCTACCCAACTCTTACCCCATTCTGCCCGCTGCGTCTCTGTCCATAATTCCGGATAGAAAATGCGGCGCTGGAATCGAGGAGGTAAATACTTCTGCCAATTCGTACCGCCTGTAGCTGCAATAGCAGTAGGCTTCTTAGATAAATACCGTACCGCCGTTTTATAATGCTGTAAGGGCCAATTCACATTAACGTTTAAATCTAACAAACGGAGCGCATTCTCGAGGCTAGTAAGATCTGCGTCGCTCAGTCCATTTCGTTTGAGTTCGCAAAAGCGCTCCCAAATATTGCAGTGTTCATAGGATTCAGCCGCAAATAAAAAATCATCCCAATACTTCTCTATGAATTGTACGGCCGTGTAGGCCGGTTGCCCTGTGGATTCTATTTTCGCGCCATCCCGCCAATAAATGGCTTCCATCTGTTCTTCAATAGTGGAACGACGTAATCCTTCACGCTTCGATTCTGCAACAATATTGATTACCGGGGCACAGCCCAATTCAATCATACGATACTGTGCACTTTGAAAACCGGAAGCGGGAGCGAGTGCATCTCGAAAAGCCAAAAACTCAGATTTCTTCATGCCTTTTTCCATAACTCCAAAACTACTACGCAGCGCACCGAAATAGCGGTTTAAACGATCTATACGCTCCTTGAAATCTGGCGCTTCTAGCGTTTCAGCAGAAGCGATTGCATCTATTTCAATACGTGCAAGTTTGAAGTACAGCTCAGTAATCTGGTGATAAATAATGAAGATGGGTTCGTCTTGTACATCTGTAACAGGACGCTGTAAACTAAGAAGAGTCTCTAATTGAATGTAATCCCAGTAATTTTTAAACTGCGCACGCTGCCAACCGTCAACGTAAGTCTCAAAATCCTGGCCGGTGCTTTCAATTTTTGTGCGAAGCCCTTCGAGCTTCTTCATCATTTCAGGAGTCCATTCCATACAAAGGTTTTCGGTTGACTCAAAAATAAGCCGAATTATCGGTGAGGTGATGCACTCAACAAGAGGTTATACACGATTACGCCTTCGTCAATGTGAATCGAAATGTAGTTCCAACGCCTTCCTCAGAATGAACCTCAATAGATTCGCTGTGTCGATCAATAATATGCTTAACTATGGACAGTCCTAGCCCCGAACCTCCTGCCTCTCGTGAACGCGCTTTATCCACTCGATAGAATCGTTCGAAAATGCGATGGATATCCTTTTCTGGGACACCAAAGCCGTTGTCAATTACACTGATATGGATTTTTGTACCCGCATCTTCCAATACTAGTTTTACACTCCGCGGATCTTCGCTATACTTGATAGCATTGACGATTAGATTATCCAGAACCTGCTCTATTTTTGCCGTGTCACAGAGTACAACTTGACTCTTTTGACAGGCATATTTTACTTTGATTTTTGCCGAGTAATTCGCAGCAAACGAATCTATACCTAGTAAAGTATCATCAATGAGCAGATCCAAGCGTGTGGGTTCTAAACGTATATCGTATCGCCCCGTCTCTACCTTAGAAAGGACATCCATATCTTTAACCAACGAGGTCATTCGGTCAACAGATTTAGCGGCACGCTTCAAGAATTTCGCAGTAATCTTAGGATCGTCTTTTGCACCATCAAGAAGCGTTAATATATACCCTTGAATATTGAAAATGGGGGTCTTTAATTCATGGCTAACATTCCCAATATATTCACGACGAAACTCTTCTCTACTTTCAAGTTCTTGAATTAATTTTTTCTGTCGTGAAGACCACGCGTCGACAGACTCCTCAAGCTTCTCTAAGGTCATGTTTTGATCAAACCCGAGTATTGACTGATCACTACTTTCTAAAATTTTGCGTTGAATGCTGCGAATACGCAAGGTAAAATTCAAATAAATTGCAGTGGCTAGCACAACAAAGCAAGTAATCGCCATGGCGGTTACCCAAACTATGAGTGGCACTTGTTCCATGCGCTGAGATGCGAAATAAAGCAGGCTACCTATACTAGTAAGAAGTAGGGCCATACCGAAAGAAAAAAGCAATACTCTGCGTGAGCTCATTATTCTTCAATTTCAAATTTATAGCCCACACCTTTGATCGTTCTGATACGCTCTTCGCCAATTTTTTCACGGATTTTCCGAATGTGTACGTCTATAGTTCTCCCGCCAACCACAACAGTATCGCCCCATATCTTATCCATGATACGCTCCCTAGTGAATACCTTACCAGGCTTGGAAGCCAAAAGGCTTAACAGTTCAAATTCCTTTCGGGGCAAGACGACAATATCTCCAGACAATTCAACATGATATTGTTCGGTATCAATGACTAAATCTCCATGGCGAATAAGCTGTTGTTCTGACTCTTCACTGGCCGGTTTTCTACGCAATAGTGCTTTTAACCTTGAAACAAGAACTTTTGGCTTTACGGGTTTAGTTATGTAATCATCTGCACCTGCCTCAAACCCTGCAACTTGAGAATAGTCTTCGCCGCGCGCAGTTAAAAATGCAATAATCGTGTCCTTGAGTTGGGAATCTTGTCGAATAATATCGCAAGTCTCGATACCATCCATTCCTGGCATCATCACATCAAGTAGTATCAAATCTGGTAGAAATTTCTTTGCTATTGCAATGCCTTCTTTACCACTCAGTGCTGTCTTGACTTCGTATCCTTCGTTTCTAAGGTTATACCCTACTATTTCGAGAATATCTGGTTCGTCGTCTAAAACTAAAATTTTTGCTTTACCGGATGCCATGCGGGTGAATTATGTCCATAAAAATAACAATAACAAAGTAACGTATTCCTAAGCATAGATATCGTAAAGGCTTGATATTATAACAATATGTAAGCCTTGTGTTAACCCTAAATTAACGTTCGCTCGTGAGATTTGCCACCAAACAAAAACAAGAAAATGAAAACTAAGAAACTCGCTTGGAGCATCGTGCTTTTGAACTTGGTCACCTTTACTGTAACTGCGCAACAAGCAGTAAATGACATTTCTTTTGGTAAAGGCCTCATGAATTACGTAGCGGCAGACAGCAGCTTTAGTGTGAAATTTGCACCGCGTATGCAAGTACGCTACTATGGAAGCAGCGACTTTACAGACGGCCAATTAGGCGCCGTTGAACACGATTTTCTTGTGCGTCGATCTCGCTTCAAATTTGATGGATGGGCATACCACCCGAGCATTAAATACAAAATGGAGTTCGGCTTGACCAATAACGATATATCTGGCGCAAGTGAATTCACTAAAGGAGCACCACGCCTAATTTTAGATGCAGTTATTAAATGGGGCTTTGCTCCAGGCTGGGAACTTTGGGCAGGCCAAACTAAACTCCCTGGAAACATCGAACGTGTAATTTCATCAGCAAATCTTCAGTTTGTTGACCGCTCAATGTTAAACAGCAAATTCAATATCGATCGCGATATGGGCATTCAACTGCGCCACAAATCGAAGTTTGGAGGGATGATCACAAAAGAGAAATTTGCGATTAGTCAAGGTGAAGGCAGAAACATCACTGTAGGTAATGTTGGCGGCCTGCAATACACTGCTCGTTTCGAAGCGCTTCCTTTAGGTGAATTTAAGAAGAAGGGCGATTACATGGGCTCATCTACAGTACGTGAATCAGCGCCAAAACTGATGCTCGCATATACATTTGACCACAATAGTAATGCGGTTAAAACCCGGTCTAACATGGGCTCGTACATGTATTTGACGGACGGTAGTGGTTTGTTCGAAACTGACATTACTACACACTTCGTAGATCTAGCATTCAAATATCAAGGCCTGTCTATTATGTCAGAATGGTCATCGCGCAACGCAGCTAACCCTATTGCCATGAATCTTGATGGTACCGAGACGGGCGATATTGTTTCTGTAGGTCAAGCATTTAATTTTGCAGTTGGTCAGTTCATTAGCGAGAAGATAGAGGTAGCTGCACGCTACACTACTATCAATTATGACGACTTAACAGGGATTGATAACCCAACGCAGTACACTTTAGGCATCAACAAATTTGTTGTGGGTCACAAGCTTAAAGTACAAACGGATTTAAGTTACACTACCGAAGCAGGTGAAGCTGATGGTGTGATGTTTAGAACCGGTTTCGAACTGCACTTCTAAACTTAACCTTGAAGTAACACTAGGCGCTTACATTCGCCTCACAAATTATTTGATATGGACAGTATATTCTACCTCATGATTTTCGCTCTAGCCATCTTGGCAGTAGTGGATCTAGTAGTCGGCGTAAGTAATGACGCTGTGAATTTCTTGAATTCTGCGATCGGCTCAAAAGCGATTCCGTTCAAGAAGATTATGATCATCGCCAGTCTTGGTGTATTTGTTGGAGCCGTCTTCTCTAGCGGGATGATGGAAGTTGCT
>Ga0206677_10001118_pt1 | contig 25107 bp, 24 predicted proteins | sample M130m12015metaG_FD_155475 | JGI IMG/M metagenome (GOLD analysis project Ga0206677, IMG submission 155475) | Ammonia-oxidizing marine archaeal communities from Monterey Bay, California, United States - M1 30m 12015 | ecosystem: Environmental > Aquatic > Marine > Intertidal zone | place: USA...
ATTATACTCAATCAGAGCCCTATTTTACTGCAGCGGTGCAATCAATAGAAGATGAACCAATCGTTGATAAAATTGAAGTTGAAGCACTTTCAAATAATTTGAGACAAGCATTTGAAGACCTAATGAAAGTTGCACCAAATCTGACGGAAGAGCATTCAGGAATGTTGAAAAATATTCAAAAGCCAAATCGTTTAACGGATAGAGCCATCTCCGTCATTACAATCTCTAACCAAGAGAAACAAGAAATTTTAGAAGAATTAAATATTAAAGAAAGAATGGAGAAAGCATTAAATCTGATTGGCCGTGAGATGCAACGGATAAAATTAGGTGAAGAGATTCAAACTGAAGTGCATGATGAGATCTCAAAGACTCAAAGAGAATACTACTTAAGAGAGCAGATGAAAGCCATAAAGAAAGAACTTGGCGAGGATGAAGGAACTGTTGAAGTAAAAGAATTAGAAGATAAAATTAAAGCGGCAAAAATGCCAAAAGACTCTGAAAAAGTAGCAATGAAAGAATTAGATCGTCTGTCTAGAATTCCAACCCAATCTCCCGAATATAATGTTTCTAGAACATATATTGAATGGCTTGTTGACCTTCCATGGAGTGACTCTACACAAGATAGAATAAATCTTAAAGAGGCATTAAAAATACTGGATGAAGACCACTACGGGTTAAGTAAAGTAAAGCAGAGAATAATTGAATATCTTGCTGTAAGAAATTTAAAACAAAAGAAAGATCCTGAAGGTAAAGTTAGAGGAGCAATCTTATGCTTCGGAGGCCCTCCTGGGGTGGGTAAAACATCCCTTGGGAAATCAATAGCAAGAGCTATGGGACGTAAATTTGTGAGATTATCTTTAGGAGGAGTTCGTGATGAGGCTGAGGTAAGAGGGCATCGAAGAACATATATAGGTGCATTACCTGGTAGAGTTATTCAAAGTATCAAAAAAGCAGGTAAGAATAACCCCGTTTTTATGTTGGATGAAATTGATAAGCTAGGTTCTGATTATAGAGGAGACCCTTCTTCCGCTTTATTAGAAGTTCTAGATCCAGAACAAAATCATGCTTTTAGTGATCACTATCTTGAAGTTGACTTCGATCTAAGTAATGTCATGTTTATTGCAACTGCAAATTATCAAGATGCTATACCACCAGCCTTAAGAGATAGAATGGAAATACTTGATTTCTCGGGTTACATTGAAGATGAAAAAGTTCAAATTGCAAAAAGACATATATTACCAAAGCAAATTGAAGAAAATGGATTAGATAAAAGCCAAGTAACATTTGATACACCAAGTATTAAAGAACTTATAAGTTCTTATACTAGAGAAGCTGGGGTAAGAAACCTTGAAAGAGAAGTTGCTAATGTTCTAAGAAAAGTTGCTCGTGAATTAGTCGAGTCTGAAGTTGAAAAAGTAAAAGTTACAAAAAAACAGGTAGGTGATTTTCTTGGGGCACCTCGTTTTTATTCTGATATCGCTGAACAAGCTACAAAGCCTGGCGTTGTAACCGGTTTGGCTTGGACTGCTGCTGGAGGAGATATTCTATTTGTAGAATCCACTCTAATGACTGGTAAGGGGCAATTGACGTTAACTGGTCAATTAGGTGACGTAATGAAAGAATCTGCAACGGCGGCTCAAACTTTTGTTCGGTCTCATGCGGATGACTTTGGAATTGATCCAAAATTTAATCAAACTTCAGACATCCATGTACATGTACCGGCAGGTGCTATACCCAAGGATGGTCCTTCTGCTGGAGTGAGCATGGTAACTTCTTTGGTCTCACTTTTAACAGATACACCTGTAAAAGAGAGAGTCGCTATGACGGGTGAAATAACGCTTCGAGGCAATGTTTTACCAATCGGAGGAGTTAAAGAAAAAGTTACAGCCGCACACAGAGCGGGTATTAAAGAAATAATTTTACCAGATCACAATAGAAAAGATTTAGAAGATGTTCCAGAAAATGTTGCAAAAGACCTAACCTTTCACTTTGCAAAGGAAATAAAAGATGTTTTAGAAATAGCTGTACCAGGCTCAATAAAAAAGAAAAAAACCTAATAACAATTCATAGAAATAATTAAATTATAATATATAATGAAGGGCGATTAGCTCAGTTGGTTAGAGCACTGCGTTTACACCGCAGGTGTCGGGAGTTCGAATCTCTCATCGCCCACTATTCATTATTTGATTTTAAATAAAAAATAAGTCTGAAAAACAAAAAGCCACTGTTAAAAAGTGGCTTTTTGTTTAGTTTTAAGCATAATTAATTAATTATTTTAATATTAATTTTATTTATCTTTTAGTATTCTTTTAGATACTCACTTCTTTAAACGGAAATTTTTTTTATGAATAATAATAAAATAAATTTTAATAATAAGTATTCAAAATTCTTAGATCTATGGACTCCTAAAATAATCGCAGAAATGAATGACTATCAAATTAAACTAGTCAAAATAAAAGGTGATTTTTTATGGCACTCTCATGATAATACGGATGAGGTCTTCATTGTTTTAGATGGTAGTATGGAGATTAGAACGGAAGAAAAATTAGTTAAATTAGATTCTGGTGAGATGTATGTTGTTCCAAAAGGTGTTCTGCATAAACCTTATGCTGAAAAAGAGTGTAAGATTATGATTATTGAACCAAAAGGAGTTTTGAACACTGGAAATAAAAAAAATTCAAGGACTTCAAAGAATGATGTTTGGATTTAATTAGGTTTTGTTTTTTTTTATTATAGATCTTTTCAACCAATGAAGTATATTATAATTCTGACTATTTTTATTTCTTGTACCCCTCCGGTAGACTATTTTGGAAATTCAGTTGAATTTAAAAAAGAAATTATTTATTTAACTAAATTTAGAGAAGACTCTTACGTTAAAGATAAGTATTACCTTACATTTAGGCAAGTTTACGAAATGGAGGAGAATGAAATTAAGCTTAGAGATGAAACACTAGAGCGATATCTTAATTTGATTATGAGTTATTACGGTTATTCTGAAAAAAAGATAGTTTTAAAAAAAAATAAGAATTTTTTAAAACCTTTATTTCATGTAATTGTTCAATTTAATTGATGGTTAATTTGATTTTTAAGGGATTTAATTGATTTAGAATTACTTCACTACATATTATTTGGAGAAAATATGAAAGAATATTTAAAAGGGTTTTTTACAGCTGTTTGCTTAACTACTAGTTTTTTTATTTTTATAAGTTCAAATAATAAAAATCTAGGAGATATTGTTGTCAATAGTATTTCAATCGTCCCGGGTAAAAATGGAGGTGGTTTTATTAAAGCATATAATGATCAAGGGATGGAGACCACCTATTTAGGAACAGCACAAGGTGGAGTTGGAGTTTTAGGGCTTCATAGCTCTACTGGTAAGCAAATCATCTATCTAGGTTCAGGCGATAAGGGTTCAGGTTTATTAAAAACATATAATCAATATGGTGTAGAGAATATTTATTTAGGGAGTGGAAGCGAAGAAGGGGGAACTCTACAAACATTTAATGTGGAAGGGAACCAAACCTCTTTTCTGGGAACGGCTGAAAATGGTGCAGGCGTTTTAGGTGTTCATAACTCTTCCGGGAAACAAATCTCTTATCTTGGTGCTAGTGCCCAAGGTGCAGGGTTTCTGAATATCAACAATAAAGATGGTCGCATGTCTTGTTATTTAGGCTCAGGGAAAGATAATCGAGGAGGGCATATACAAACATATAATCCAAATGGTTATTTAACATCATATCTAGGGTCTTCAAGTTCTAATAGTGGTCTTCTAGATTTAAATAATGAACTTGGAGTAAAAGTAAGTTCAATGGGAGCGATGTATATAAATCCAAGTGATAATGGTGATGGTCGTATTATGCTTTTTAATAGAAAGGGTGAATACGGATGGTCAAAAGATGGTAAAATAAGATGAGATCATTCCATATATTATTTTTCACATTTTTCTTATTTTCAACATCAATTCAAGCAAAAGACAATTTACAAGACAGTCCCAGTCATTTAATTTCGGATTATAAAAAAGATCCATGGATTGGTATAGACAAAGTTCAACATTTTTTGTATAGTATTTTTATTTCTTTTGGGACTCAATATATATTAGTGAATAAACTTAATATGATAGAAAAAAAGGCAGTTCCACTATCAAGCAGTCTAAGTTTTATAGCGGGTTATTCAAAAGAGGTTTTAGATAAAAAATCAAGCCAAAATTTTTTTAGTAAAAAAGATATGGTCGCGAATAGCCTAGGAATTTTATGTGCTACATTAATCATTCTTGATGATTGATTTAGAACTTGTAAAATTAAAAGAAAAATATTTCTGAAATTTTTTTTTAATTATCAACTATTTTTAAGTTCAAATAATTAAGTAAATGAGTTTCTTATGTTTAATGAATTATTAATAAATATCGTTGCTTCAGTAATACTACTTATCTTTGGCTTTTTTTATGGTAAATACAAAGAAAGAAGGCTGTATGAAGGTAATAATCTTGAGGATTATGATTTTTATCCATTTAAGCTTGATAATCAAAACAACTTAATTTTTGACTTAGAGAAATTTAAAGTAGGCGTTGATCATCTTCTTAAAAATTATGACAAATTTGCAGGTCACCAATTAATTTTGATTGGTCAACAAAATAATATTGAAAATGCGATTAAGGGTAGTAGAAAACAGAAATATAATAAACTATACCGTAAGTACGATGGAAAAAAACTTGTAAATGATACCGATAAATTTTTAAAAAATTATAAACGTATTGTAAGGCTTATTGGAGATAGTTTTCCAGATTCAGGTATAGAAATTCTTCTTCACAATTTAACAAATCCTTCAAAAGCTCTTTATCATATTAAAAATAATGTAACAGGTCGTAATATTGAGGCCCCGGCAACAAATTTAGTTCATGATTTAAAAATGAGAGGTTTACAAAACAAAGATAAGCTCAATTATGAACTAAATATTGGTTCAAGAAAGTTTAAATGTACAACTATTCCGATTTATCGTGAAAATTATGGTTTGATTGGTGCAATATGTATAAACGTAGATTATAATTACATTAATGAGGACGTGCGATCATCTGAAGAAAAATTAAATAGTTTTATTAATTCAATTTTAAAAACAGAAATGGTCTTAGAAGAAAATATTTTAAGTAAAAGTGAGTATGATAAAGCAATGGGTGGTAAAAAGCATTTTAGGGATTTTATTTAAGTTATGAAAAAAAGATTGGATGTTTTAGGAGCTTCAAAACGAATATCCAAGCATGTTAGACAAACTTACCTGTCTTACTCATCTTCTTTTTCGAATAATTTAAACAATCATGTATGGTTTAAATTAGAAAACCTGCAATACACAGGTTCATTTAAAGTTAGAGGAGCATTTAATAAATTATTAAACCTCTCAATTAGTGAAAAAAATAAAGGAGTATTAGCGGCATCAACGGGTAATCATGGAGCTGCGATAGCCTATGCATCTAAAGTTTTGGACATCAACTGTACTATATATGTACCCTTCAATACATCACCTCCAAAATTAGATAATATGAAGCGATATGGAGCTTCAATTGAATTTTATGGTGATGATTGCATTGATTCTGAGATCAAAGCTAGAGAAGCTTCAATTAAAGATGGGAAAATATATATTTCTCCATATAATGATTTAGAGATAATTGAAGGACAAGGGTCTATTGGTTATGAAATCTCAAATCAGGTTAATCAGCCATTGGATGCGATAATTGTATCTGTCGGAGGTGGAGGTCTAATTAGTGGTATCTCAGGTTATTTAAAATCTATCTGGCCAAATGTAAAGATAATCGGTTGCTCACCAACGAATTCTGCGGTTATGCTTCATTCAATAAAAGCTGGAGAGATATTAGAGTTGCAATCTAAATTAACACTTTCTGATGGTACTGCTGGAGGTGTTGAAAAAGGTTCTGTAACTTTTCCTTTTTGTGAAAACTACATTGATGAATCCGTCTTAGTTTCAGAAAAAGAGATTAAAGAAGCTTTAGTCACCTATATGGATACTGAGCATCAAATGATTGAGGGTGCGGCTGGAACTGCAGTTGCAGCATTAATTAAAAAACGTGATATGTTAAAAGATAAAAGGGTTGGCGTTATAATCTGTGGAGGGAATATGAATTTGACAACAATTAAGAGCCTGTTATAAAAATAAAGTTAACCATTTAAATGATTAAAATCTTATGATTTCAACTAAATTTCACCTTGCTTTTCCTGTACATGACCTTGGTCTTGCTAGAAAATTTTACGCAAATATTCTAGAATGTGAGGTTGGTCGAGAATCTGGTAATTGGATTGATTTTAATCTTTTTGGACATCAAATCGTTGCGCACCTTTCTCCTGAAGATTGTGATGTAACAATGACAAACTATGTTGATGGAGATAGCGTTCCAAGCCGTCATTTTGGGTTGATCCTACCATGGACTGAATGGGAAAAACTATATAAAAACCTTCAAAAAAATAACATAATATTTTATATTAAGCCTAAGATAAGATTCAAAGGTCAAAATGGTGAACAAGGAACTTTTTTTTTAAAAGATCCTAGTGGTAATGCTTTAGAGTTTAAAAGTTTTAAGGATTTCAAGTATATTTTTAAGAAATAAGAGCTAGAATATGCCTAAGATAAATTTTCTTCCAGATAAAAAAGTTTTAGAAGTTGAAAATGGAGAAACAATTCTTCAGACAGCAATTCGTAATAATATTCCTCATGTTAATGCATGCGGAGGAGAAGGGAGATGCACTACTTGTAGACTTGTGATTTTAGAGGGTATTGAAAATTGTTCAGAACAAACAGAACAAGAAAAAGCTCTTAAAGAAAAAGTTCATACTACTGATGAATTTAGGCTTGCATGTCAGACCCAGGCTGATGGAGATATAACAGTCAGAAGGTTAGTTCTAAATAAAGAAGATATCGAATCTGTTTCTGAAGGGGGTATTTCTGGCCGATTAGGTGAAACAAAAAAGATTGCAATTTTATTTAGCGATATTAGAGGGTTTACTCCTTTTTCAGAAAAATTGACACCTTATGATGTAGTTTTTATTTTAAATCGATATTTTACAAGAATGGTAAAATCTGTTGAAGATAATAATGGCACGGTTGATAATTATATTGGTGATGGAATGGTTGCTATTTTTGGCCTTTATGATGAGAAAAACCCTGCAAAATCTGCTGTGAAAGCGGCTCTCAATATGTGTGATGAGATGGATGATATGAAACCATACCTTAAAACAATGTATGGGAAAGATTTTGACATTGGAATCGGTATTCATTGGGGTGAAGCTGTTGTTGGTGATATTGGTGCTGGAAAATCAAAACGTTTAACTGCTATTGGAGATTCAATGAACTTTGCTAGTCGTGTTGAATCGGCAAACAAACAATTTCAATCCCGTCTATTAGTTTCTGAAGAAGTTCATAATGAAATAAAAGATTCTATTGTTGTCAAAGATTTTATGCGTACGAATTTGCCGGGAATAGAGGGTCGTGTAACACTTTATGAGATAGAAGATATTAATTTTTCTGATGAAGAGAGTTTAAAGTCTGAACTAGTTGAAGACGGAATTACTTGGAATAAGGGTCCTAAAATAGAAATATTTGAAGAAATACCTCAGCAGGTTGTTAAAATCAAAAGAGAAGATATTTTAATCGTTAAAATAGAGGAAAAATTTTATGCATTAAATGATAAATGTCCTCATGCTTTTCTTAGTTTAGTTGGTAGTGATATTGATATTAAAAATGAAACTATTGCTTGTAGGTGGCATAAAAGTGAATTTTGTTATAAAACTGGAGAAGTTAGAGAATGGATGAAATTAAGTAATTTCCAGAAAATGTTAGGTAAAATAGGGTTGAATGCAGAAGCACAAGAAGTTTCACAAATGGAGCAGTTGCCAATTGATGTTTATTCAACAAAAGAAAAAGACGGCCATATTTGGATTGGTTTAAATAATTAACTTTATAAAAAGGTATTAATCATGAAAGAGAATATAAAATGGACAAAGCTAACCGATACCAAAAGTTTTGAAACACAGCCTCAGCAATTAATAAAGGTCAGGCGTGATGAAATTTTAATCATTAAAGATGATAACAACTATCATGCACTTAACAATAGATGTCCTCATATGGGCCTTAGCTTAAATGCAAGTAAGTGCAATATGAAGGACAAGACAATTCATTGTAAATTTCATTCAAGTTCATTTTCGTATAAAACAGGTGTAGTAAATGACTGGCTTAACGTTAAAGGGTTTGAAAAATTAATGATTTGGCTTTATTCTAAATTTGATAAAGATGCCAAGGAAATGATGTCGATGGAACCAACCAAAGCTGAAGTCTTTAAAACCAAAGTCGAAGAAGAATATGTATGGGTTGGGATTGAGGATTAAGCTTGTTTTTTTTACTTAAATTAAATTAGGATAATTATTTAGATATGGCTGAAAATCATAATAAAGAATTCACTGAAGAAAATATTCTTTGGACAAACGTAGCAACTGCATCAAGTTTTAATAAAAAAGAACAACAGGTATTTAACGTAAATAAAAATGAAATACTTATTGCTAAAATAGGTGATGAATTTAAAGCAATGCAAAGCAGGTGCCCGCATGCAGGTCTTTCAATGCTTGGAAGCCAAATGAACTCTGAAAAAGATCTTATTTTTTGTAAGTGGCATAATACCAGTTTTTGCTACAAAGATGGGAAAGTGGATAAATGGGTTGATGTGCCACCTTATCAGAAAAAATTGGTTAAGTTTTTTGCACTATTCAGTAAGAAATTGAAGCAGATGGTTGAAATGCCTGAAACCCCAATAGATATCTTTAGAACTCAAGTTATTGAAGAGAACGTTTGGGTTGGAATAGAGGTGGCAAATTAAAACCCCTCTGCGCTTTGTTTTACTCGTAATTGTTCTTTCATCAGCTATCTATTGTAAAGATGTCTGGTATGATGATAACCTTAAAAATATAGAAGATATCTATTTGGTGCTCAATGTCCGAGGCGTTGAAGATAATGTTTGGGAAAAAAGAGTGTATAGTTTTATGGAATTGAGATTCTTAGAACATAAAATTAATATTGTGAATAGCCAGATCCCCAAATTAGTTATGGATATCAATATAATAGATTCTAGGGTTGAGGAGACTTCCTCATTTTTAGTATCATTGAGTCTTTATAATTACAGCATATCAGAGGCGATGTATTATAAGTCTATTACAGATACTTTAATTACTAAAAAACTCATGACAAGTAAAGTTTTTTCAAATGAAATGTTGGGCCAATCCACTTCTGGTAATCTATACAGAGATGTTGAAAAATCATTAAATAAACTAATCTCTATTTTTTTGGATCAGTGGTATAAAGATAATCCATTTAAGCAGTTTTAATTTTTTACTATTTGGACATCTCTCCCTTTGAGATTGATGCAGAGTGGTGTAACTTTTCAGGAAGGTCTAAAAATACCTTTACTTAAAAATATCTATGATTCTATTTATCTTTATATTAAATCTTCTGACTTTTTGTTTTACACAAGAGGTCACAAAAACTGTTTCACTAAAAACAGGGAAAAATTTAGCAGTTTTAAAGTTTGAAGGTTGGGGTGTTTCTGAACCACTCACAATATTTCTAACAGAAGAACTTAGGAAAACAATTAGAAAATTAGATATCTTTCAAGTCCAAGACCGTGGTATCACAAATGAGGTGGAAATCTTTTCTCCTCGCAAAAAAGATTATTGGGCTTGCTGGAGCGAAGAATGCGCTCTTGATCTTGGTCGTAGACTAAACGTCAATTACATTATTGCTGGAAATATTCAAAAAAAGAATGGAGATGAATTCCTAATAAACGGACGTCTATTTTCGGTTGATATGGAAACATTGTTAAATGAATTTGCAATGAATAGTAGTGGCATCACAGATAGCTTACTATTAGAAATGAAAAAAATGGCATACAATGTAAGTGGTTTACCTGTTCCTGATACACTTTCAGTTGGTTCAGATACATCTCAATTAGCTACCACGGGTGACTTAAACAGAAAAAGAAGCTGGTTTAAGCTTCCACCAATACCCAGTAAAATTAAAGCATTAATGATGTCAACAGCACTTCCAGGTAGTGGACAAATATGGGCACAAAAAAAACTTCCGGGATATGGTTTCATGGGTACTGAAGCAACTTTAGGGACAGTAGCATTAATTTCTTATATACAATATCAGCGAGCATGGGGAGACTTTGAAAAAACGTATGATTTTTATCAAAACGGCACAGATCCTCATGATCTAATTGAAATTAGACCGAGTGTTATTAGATACGCAGCCGATACGCGTAGATACAATTCTTTTATGAAAAACATCAGAAGTGTTGGAGCTTCTATTTGGGTGTTTAATATGTTTCATGCTTATTTAGTTGCCCCTAATGATGATTTTTTTGATGGAGAATATTTTTTTGATTTAGAATATCAACCAGAGATTAACCAATTTCAGTTTAATGTTAATTTTTAATCAATATAAATATTTAATTCTAATTCTAGTTTTTCTTTTCTCATGTGAAGAAGCTAAATACATACTGGATAATCCCTCAGACCCAGAAAATATGGACTTAGTTCCGCCAGCTTTATTTTTTCACCCACCAGAAATAAATGTAAAACTTGATACGGTTGTTGCGGTTGAGCTTTATGGCCTTGAATTAGAGCCTGCAGCAGCGGCACATTTAAAAATTAAATACGATTGGGGCATGTTACAATATGACTCTACGAAAGCAAATGCCTTTTTTTCAGGTAATAATAATCCAGTTGTAATAGATGTAGCTGGTCAAGGCTTATTAGATATCTACCTATATTACTTACCAGATTTAATTGCAGATCAAAACGAAGGTGGTACTTGGTCACTAGCAACAATATATTTTACAACCTATGCTGAAGGTGAGTCTGACCTAGAATTTGACACTGAGATTACAATCTTAAGAGATGCTAACAATCAGCCTGTTTTAATCAATGAATTTGGATTAGGTAAGGTGAACATTGACTAAAATTTTAATATTTGGCATTTATTTAATTACTGCAATTTATTCACAGCAGAATAATAGTTATAACTTTGATTCAAATGGTCTAGATGAGGATTATGTACTAGTCGTTTCGGATCCACAGAATCAAGCTACCTCAGGTATTACTCTAGAGGCATGGGTTTATCCTAATGCTGAACCTGCGCTTGATGATATGAGTAGTATTGTTTCATATTTAACTTTCACTTCCCCAACAGAAGAATCTGGATATGGGTTTTTCTACAAGTCTGGTAAATGGCGTTTTGTTGTTGTAACCGAAAATGATGCAGATGTTTTTTCTCAAGTAGACTCTTGGCCAGGAATTGAAATTGAAGCAGAAACATGGACGCACATTGCAGGAACTTATGATGGGGCAATTGCAAGAATTTTTAAAAATGGTGTTGAAGAATCTAGCTACAACACTCCTGGAGGAGCAATTGTCTGGGATAATATAAATTCAGATTTATTTATCGGAAAATATATTGATGACAATACCTCGTTTCATGGTTTTATTGATGAAGTTCGGATTTGGGAAATTGCAAGATTAGGACTAGAAATACAAAACTCTATGAATGCGGTAATCAGTTCAGACCAATCAGGTTTAATTGGATATTGGAATTTTAATGATAACCAATCATTCACAGTTTCAAGTCAAGTTGATGGTGGCACTGCAGGACTTTTAAATAATGCTGGAAATGGAGGCTGGGCTACAGATGTATTTGCGGGCGGTAGCGATAATTGCTTTGATTTAGAAATAACAGAAGCAGATTTTCCTTTTAGTCATTTGGCTGATCTTACCACAGAAGATAGTGACTGGAATCAAAGTATATTTCCATATCCTGGAGGGGGAGCACACGAAAATGGAGCGAATGGGGCCGACTTTACTTATAAGCTGACTTTATCGGAACCTGCGGTTATTTATGTTACTACTTGTGATCAATTAACTAATATTGATGTTCAAATTGGAATTTACACTGAAGATTGTGATTCTACTTCGTGGGTCTTTTTTCAGGATGACTCTAATCTAGAAATTTATTATCCAGACGGAACTAGTGAACAATTTTTATTCGATTGTATCTCTGGTTTTGTTTCTAATCCCACTTATGCGAACATGCTACCAAAGATTGAATGGGATGCTGGGGTCTATTATATTGTGGTAGATGATCGTGCAGGTACGCCTGGATCGGGAAGTGTCAAAACTTGGATGGGGTATTCACTTGTTGTTGATTCGACTACGACATCTGATGATTATTCTGAAATTAATTATCATTTTAGTGAAGGAGTTTACGGTGGAGATTATACAGATGTATACAATGGGAACGGTTCAGCGCTTGAGCCTTCAGACTATAGTTTAGAAATAAATGCGAATGGAGGAACCGCTAATGAAGCTAATATTACATCATTGTCCACTCTGGCTGGAGGTTCTCTTTCTCCGGGAGAAGAGAATATTAAAATCAATATTAATTATCCAGACACACCAAGTGGATCAGAATTAGTAACAGTGGGACCAGCAACGGTGTCTTCAATATTTAATAGTGTAGGCATCCCTTTATTGGACGTAGACGGAATTACTATTGCACTAATTGATGCTTTGAGTCCTACACTAAATTCAAGTTTTCCAGAAAATAATCAAGAAAATATAGAACAGAGTGCTAGTCTAACACTTACTTTTACAGAAACAGTTAGAGCATCTGATAACAGTAATATCACTGATGCAAATGCATCTTCTTGTTTTAAATTGAAAAATATGACCACAGATGAGATATTACCCTTTACTATTACTACATCAGATAATATTACGTTTACTCTTAATCCAAATGATGATTTTCCAGAGTACACTTTTATTAGCTTAGAGATTCTTTCAGTAATTGAAGATTTTAATGATAACTCTTTTGTGAATAATACGATTCAATTCAGGACACAAGATATCTCTCCCCCTTTATTTATCAATGAAAGCACCATAGCATTAACAAATGAATATGTGATAATTAATTTCACAGAAGGTGTTTATGGAACTGAGTTTGGTACAGGGCCGTTGGAATTAGCAGATTTAGAATTATCATATAATATGGGTGAAGAAGGAGATTGTTTAGGTGTTAACTTGAATGGACTTAAAAATAGTAGTGGTAATCCTTTGGTAGGAGGTGAATCAATAGTACGAGTATTAATTAGTCCCAGTTCAGCTCCTAATGGTCAAGAAACATTATTTTTTTCCGCAGTCGATGAAAATTCTATTTTTGACTTGGCAGGTAATGCTTTGCTAACAGGAAGCTCACCAGAGATTACACTAAATGTTTCAGCGAAGATTAATAGTATTAGCTTACCAGATAGTAATGAATATGCAGATATTCAATTTTCTGTTGGCGTCTATGGAAACTCCTCACGAACTATACCTGTAAACATGTCTTCTTTTAGTTTTGACTTTATACAAAATGAAATAGACGGTGGAAATGCCTCTAGTATGATAATAAACTATTTAAAAAATACTGAAAATGAGAATTTATCTGGTGGTGAAGAGGTAATTCGTGTTTTTATGTCTCTTGATTCTTTACCATCAGGTGTTGAAAATGTTGTTTTTTATCCGAGTACGGATAATAGTATATATAGTTTTTCTGGAGTACCTGTGCCGGTTGGTGAAAAAGATACTGCAACTTTTAACGATCAATTACCCATAACAAGCTTTGCCACGATAAACGATGGCGATGTAAATATTGATCAAAATGATCCAATATCAATTCAATTCGATGATGCGATATGGCTTCCGGGACCTCCAGAGAAAAAAGCAACAAAAGAAGACTTGGACGCGTTATTTCTATTACAAAATCAAACAAATGACTCAGATTATCTGATAGGTGAAGACTATGTCACCGTACTTGATACTATAAATAATATTTATTCAATCTATCCATTAGAGCCATTTCAAAGCGAAGACTCAATATCTTATTTATTTACTGGAATAGTACAAGATATTTCAGGAAATCAAATTGAATTAAATTATTCCGCGACTTTCGTAATTCAAGATTATGTACCACCGCAAATAAACAATAGTACTTTAGCATTTGACGATTCATATTGGGATCTATACTTTGATGATGCATTATTTAGTAATGTAAATGCAACAAACCCTATAACATCTGAAGACTTTAATATTTCAATTATTCCTAATGATAGTGATGTTGATTCAATATCCGTAACAAGTGTAACCAAAATAGATGGAAACTTTTTAATTGGAGGCGAAAGTATTCTTCGTTTAAACCTGGCTTATAATAGTTCACCTTCTGGGAATGAATTTGTTACATTGAACTTAAGCCAAAGTGCTCAAGTCTTTGATGAGTCTGGTAACCAAATGAGCGCTAATTCTTTTATTGCACAAGACACACTTTATGATGTTCTTCCTCCAAGTATAACAAGTATTTCTTCTTCGACGTCAATTGATTCTTTATTGATCTTATTTAAAGAAAGAACTTTGCAATATAATTTTAATGAAAAGATCAAATCGTTGAGTTATTCTATAACTTCTAAACATATTGATTCTGTCGGCGTTATTTCTGTTATTTCGGATAGTTCTATAAGTTTAACGTTGCAACCCCCATTTGCGAGCTTTGATTCGATAACAATAAATTTTGATGAGATAAAAGACACAAGTGATCTAACAACTGTGGATATTGCATATACATACCTAACACCGATGCTTGGAGATTATAATTTAGATACTTCTGTAAATTATTTAGATCTATCAGATTTAGTAAATAATTGGAAAATTCCTAATTTGGAATATGAACTAGGACCATTCATTGGAAATGCTCCTCACTTTATTTCTGATCCAGACAGTAAGTTTGATATTGAAGATGGAATGGCTTTTATGAAAATGTGGTCATGGTATCAAGAAACATATGGGGAAATAGTTAATGAAGCTCAACAGGTTGGTCTGCCGCTCCAAATTTTCTTTTATGAGGATACTTTGATTATTGTAATTGAAGAAAGTATTTCAGCGGGACAATTTCAGTTCAAATATGCAAATTTAGAGGAACCACCACTAACATTTGAAAATAAAAAATCGAATGAAGGTAGTTTGTTTTTAGATAGTCATTCGAGTAAAAAAGGTTTTTCAATAATGGAGTTTGCCCGAGAAAATATTGATTTAAAAACGGATACTATTAAAATTTTATATGATAAGAAAAATAAAATCAACTTATTTTATGAGTTAGCTAGTTCAGAAAAAACAACGATACAAAGAGGGTCCTTAGATTTTGATCCTACCTTATTACCAGATAAACTCTTTTTAAGTCCAGCATTCCCAAACCCTTTCAATCCCGTAACAACCTTACGTTTTGACATACCCGAAACAATAAATTCGAGTTTTGTTTTTCTTAACATATATGATATAAAAGGACGAATGGTAGAAAAACTGGTCGAAGGCTCTATGCTTCCAGGTAGCCATTATGTAAAATGGGATGCTAAACAGTTTTCATCTGGAGTCTATTTTGTAAAATTAACCTATGATAATCAGAGTAGATCTCAAAAACTAATTTTATTAAAATAGTATAAAAATGAATCCTATTGTAGATATAGCACCATTTTCAATCACCTGGATTATTGGTATTATTGCAGTTATTGTCGCGATCATATTAATTATCCAGTTTGCAATTCGAGTTCCACCAGATACTCGAAGAATATTCTCCATTATATTGGGTATGATTTTAATTTTAAGAGAACTATGGAAAAATTGGTTTATCTTTAATTTAGGTATTTGGGAATTAAAAACTGCTTTACCACTACATTTATGCGGGATTTCAGCAATACTTGCAGGTTTAATGCTTTTTAAAACCTATCAAAAAGGATTTGAGTTTTTAGCATTGATCAGTTTAACTGGTGCTATGCATGCCATTTTTACACCTCAATTAAATCATGGTGCATCTATTGCTCAATTGATTGAATATTATATTGGTCATGGTGGAGTAATTTTAGTTCCGATATATTTAGCAATCGTTGATGGGTATAGAGTTAGAAAAAATGCCTGGCGCGATGTTTTTATTTATTGTCAGTTACTTTTAATTTTCATAGGAATGATTAATTTTATTTTAGATGCAAATTATATGTATTTGTGTGAAGCACCTATTGTTAATAATCCTCTAATAATTGGTTTGTGGCCATGGTATATAATTGGTTTCGAAATATTTGGTTTGGTTCACATTTTATTTTTTTATTTTCTTTTTAGAAGATTAAAACCATTACCATACTAAAAATTTTAATTCCTCCTGGAACTATGAAGAAAAATCAAGATCAAAATCAATTTCTATTAGATACGAACATTACATTCTTAAATCATGGCTCTTTTGGAGCTTGCCCAAAACCTGTATTTGAGAATTATCAAGAATGGCAAATGAAATTAGAAAGACAACCAGTTAAGTTCCTTACAAAAGATCTTTACAGAGGCTTAAAAGAATCAAGGAAGTCTATTTCCAATTTGATTGGATGTCAGCAAGATGAGGTAGTTTTTTTTCAAAACCCAACTAGTGCCGTAACAAATATTATTCATAATTTAAAACTTAAAGCAGGCGATGAAGTTTTAATGACGGATCACGAATACGGAGCTCTAGTTAGATCATGGTCAGAATGGGGTAAAAAAAATAAGATAAATATCATACAGCATAAAATTTCATTACCATTGATTTCAGAAGATCAATTTGTAAATCAATTTTTAAAAAGTATAAATGAAAAAACAAAAGTTGTTTTCATATCACAAATCACGAGTTCTACGGGTTTAATTCTTCCAATAGATAAGATTATTAATCATGCCAGAGAAAAAGGAATTATCACAATAGTTGATGGTGCTCATGTTCCTGGACATATTGATATAAATATACAAGAATTAAAATGTGACTTCTACACTGGTGCTGTTCATAAATGGTTATGCGGACCAAAAGGTTCTTCATTTCTTTTTGTTAGAAAAGAAAAACAAAAGTCAATGAACCCGGTTATTTATAGTTGGGGTAAAGATGGGGATGATCCTGAAACATCTTTATTTTTACAAGATTTTCAATGGCAAGGAACTAGAGATATGTCCGCATTTTTATCGATTCCATTTACAATTAATTATTTCAAAAAAAATATTTTAGGAAGCCGAGAGGATTGTCGTAATACAAGCTATTATGCATATCAGAAATTCAAACAGATTTTTAATACAGAACCGTTATTTCATGATTCTGATTGGATCGGTCAAATGGTCTCTTATCCTTTACCAAATAATACAAACAAAGATATTAAATCTATACTTATGGATAAGTATAGAATAGAGATACCTATTTTTACATGGAAAAACCGTCTTTTTATAAGAATTTCTATTCAAATTTATAATGATAAAAATGATGTTGATTATCTAATGAAGGCATTGAAAACTATTTGCTATATTTAAAAGCAAATAAATATTATTTATGAAGTATCTCATTATTCTACAACTTTTTTTATCTATTGGCTTTGCCCAAAGAATCCAACTTTTTACTAAAACGGATGATATTTTTACCTCTGCTAACCGTTTTTCAGTTAAAAATAGAAAAGTAATATTTTGGGAAGATGACTTAGTTCTAATGACTGTGCCTATTAAAAACCTCGTTGAAGTTCGTTATTCAGAAAAATCATATTCTTATATAGGAACCCCATGTATCTACCTTGGGGCTCTCTCTCTTTCTGCTGCCGCTGCATTATCAGTTGCAGGACATTTAGAAGCGCTTGATTTAACACAAGGTCAGCTCATTAAAGTAGTGGGTGGAGGCGTTGTGACTTATTATTTTGGAAAGATGTTGAAATTATTGGGTGGTCGCTTTGGTAATGACATAGTTTATGAAGATTTTGATAGATTAGATCGCTCTACAAAAAATTTAATCTTAGAGTCTATAAGTTTAGATATGCAAAAAAAAGAGAAACAAAGTCAATTTATGTATGGTCCTGAAGGAAAGAAGAAAGAGCTAAAGTTCTCTTGGCAAGGAAAGAAGCCATGGAAGAAAAAGTATAAACCAAAAAGGAAAATCATAAGATTTTCTTTCTTTTAAGTTATATATGCAATGTATCATATCTGCTTTAAAATCTGAATCGCAACCCATCATAGATTCATTTGGATTGAAAAGAAACAACTCATTCCACTTTCCTGTATACCAAAATAAAAATATTTCGCAATTAATAGTGGGAGTTGGTAAAGAAAATGTTGAGCAGAGAGTATCTTCATTTTTTGACTGTTATAAATCTAAAAATATGTACTTTATTAACATTGGCATTGCAGGTGGAGGACGATCTAATTCAAAAATAGGTGAATTATATTTAATTAATAAAATCATAGATAAACAAACCAAAAAACACTTTTTCCCAGATATACTCGCTAACTCTACAATAGCTGAGCATTCAATCACAACTGTTAATCAAAGTGTTTCTAATGGAGCAAGATCTTATACAACTTTAGTGGATATGGAAGCTTCTGCTATTTATCAAGCATGCATAAAAAGAGTAGAAACTCACCAAATTTCATTTTTAAAAATTGTTTCTGACTATATGGATGAGGGCATATTTGCTTTAAATAAGAGTTTGATTCAGTCATTAGTGAAAAATAAAATAGAGGTTATTAGAACATATATAGAAAAACAAAATAATATTCAAAAATTGAAAAAAGCTATTTTAACTAATGAAGATAAAGATTGGATCAACTCTACTAAAATATTATTGAATTTATCTGAAACTCAATCTTATAAAATCAATTCTCTTTTTAAAGGATATAGATTAAAAAATTCAAATGAGAAATTTGAAAAAAGCATAATAAAAAAACCAAAATCAAAAAAAGAAAGAAACCAATTATTTGAGAAAATCTGTGAAAAACTTTCAGCCTAATTTTTCTCATATTTACATAGAAGAAAGTGCCAAAAACTATCCGTTATCAAAATTGGCCATTAAAAAATTTTCTAAATCAACTATTATTGAAATAAATCATTATAAAGATGTTTTCAATAGGCCTAATCAGGATTTTCAGATTCAAAAATCATCGATGAAGCTTATTCTTGCAAAAAAAACTGCACCGTTTCTTTATCCGGCATCAGAAATGGTGCAAGAATTTGGTTCTCCTAATGTTTTTTATAATACGCCAATCTTAAACTGTTTATACAACTGTGATTATTGTTTTTTGCAAGGAATGTACAATTCTGGGAATATGGTTATTTTTGTTAATGAAAATGACTTTATGGAGGCAATAACAGAGAAGATGAAATCATTGGATATCATACAGAACCCAATGATTGTTGCAATATCATATAATACCGATATTATGGCTATGGAAAATATTTTACCCTTAGCATCTAGATGGATTGATTTTGCGAGAAATCAAAAACATTTAGTTATAGAAATAAGAACTAAAAGTGCACTTTTCTCACTTATTGAAAAGTCAACCCCATCTGATGCAACAATACTGAGTTGGACTTTATCTCCGGATAGAATTTCTTCAAAATTCGAATCTACATCTCCACCATTTAAACGGAGATTGAGTTCAGCGAAAAATGCAGTAGAAAGAGGTTGGCAAGTTCGGTTATGTTTCGATCCAGTAATTTTATTTGAGGGTTGGTTTGAGATATACACAGCTTTTTTTAAGGAAGTTTTCAGAGAGATAGACCCTAAGAAAATTCGAGATGTTACCGTTGGAGTCTTTAGAATGAATAAAGATTTTTACAAGAGAATTAAAAAAAGGGAACCCTCATCTGAATTATTTTATCAGGACTATGAAATTAAAGACGGTGTTGTCTCTATTGAAAAGAAAGTTCGAATAAATTCTCTTGAAAAAGTAAAAAAAGTTTTAAAAAAGTATCTTCCTGAAGATAAAATCTTAGTATGGATGTAAAGGGAAAATATTACAAAGTTTAAAAAGTTACTTTCCATAGTTGATTATTAGTTATATAATTTTAAAAATTTCATTCAAGAAAAGGTGTATAAAATGAGCTTTAAACTAATTTTATTTATTGTTGCTGTAGTTTTTATTATTGGATCATTATCGTTAGCGCTATGGTACAGAATGTATGAGGATGAAAAAGAGTAGTTTTTCCTCTTATTAAATTTTTGATTATAGAATAATGTTTAATAATAAAAAAAAGTTGTTATACTTTATTTTTATAATTTTTTTTACATTTTTAATATCAAATATTTTAGCCTCTGATCTAAGGACTAAACATAATTCTAAGACATTTATAAATTTTGCTGGTATTAAGTATCATTTAATTCAAAATGGAATTTCACCGAATCGATATATCTGGATTCATGGAGATGAAAAAACTGCAGAGATGGCTTTAAAACATCACATTCAAAATCATAATGGGATAGCATTTTTTATTGATAACAAAACTAGAGAAATTCCCTATAAATCTACTATCGTTGATCCAAATCGGATTTTTTCAAGGAATGGTACTTATCACGCATTGAGAAAATTTCAACCAGGTTGGGCGCCAGGTTCTTTAAAAAAAGCATTGGATGAAATTGATTTAGAAAGAGAAGCTTTTTTAAATATATTGATGCCACCAAAAGGGGGATTATTAATCGCATTACATAATAATTTCAGAGGATATAACGTGAGAGATGAGGAGGCTAACAGTCAGCTAACATCAATTAAAAAAGGTCAGAACCCAAGGGATTTTATTATTTGTACTGATTTAAATGATTTTGAAAAGTTAGCAAAAGGTCCTTTTAACGTTGTACTTCAAAATAAAACAACAAATTCAGATGATGGAAGCTTATCTTGGGAGGCTTTAAGGCGAGGGATTCGATATTTAAATGTAGAAACACGACTGGGATATTTGACTCAACAAAAAAAGATGTTAAAGTTTATTGAGGAAGAACTGAACTAATTATGAGATCACTTTTTAATAGAATTTTAAAATGGATGCCGGTAATATTATTTTTTTTACTTCTATTTGTTGATAGAACTAATCTTTTCCATGTTATTGGCTATATTACCCTTTTATTCTTATACACATCGATCATCATTTTAAGGGTTTTGTATGCTAAAAAGCATTGGCACAAGGAATTCAATAATGATCAGTTAGATAAAAATAGTTCTATAAAAAACATGAGTGACTTTAAGAGTAAGCTAAAATAATTGATTTGTGAATCTTTTAAAACTAATACTAGAAAAGGAGTTTTAATGAAAAATATAGATTTAAGAAGTATCTTCATCGGTGTTCTTGGGACAACGCTTTTTTTTGTTCTTCTCGGTGCAGATGAAGCAGTGGTTGATGAAGGGAATTTAGGAGATATTATAGTAAACTCTATTACCATACGTGATGATGGACATGGTGGATTTATTACAGCATATAACCAAGATCAGAAAAGGACTCTGTATTTAGGTACAGGAAAAGAGGAAAATGGTTATGTTCAGACTTATAACAAATATGAACAAGCAACTGCTTATATTGGATCCAATCGTGATATGGATGGAATTATTGTCCTAAATGATAGATATGGTACTCTTGGTCATAGCCAATCAGGGAAAAAATGAATTTAGGTATTATTTTTGTAATCTTACTTCTTTATGCTTTTATAAAAAATAGAGATAAAATCGAAAGATATAAAGACTAGAGTATAAATGTGCAAATTAATATTAATTTACATGCAAAAATATTTTACGTAGATTTGAATCTTTACTAAACATAAAAACATTAAATACATATGAAAAAAATAAATATAGCTTTATTTGGATTTGGAAGAATTGGTCGTAATATATTTCGACTAGGATATGACAATCCAAGATACAACTTTGTTGCTATTAGTGATTTTGGCTCTCTAGAAGCGCTTCATTACTTGCTAATGAGAGATTCAGTACATGGGTCAATGAAAGACGAGGTTACCTTAGATGGAAACTATCTAAAAGTCAAAGACCAAAAGGTAAGGGTTATTAGTGGTGGTCAACCTGGTACAATACCATGGGATATATATGATGTAGATATTGTAATTGATGCTACTGGCCGTTTTCTTAAAAAGTCAGACCTATCAATGCATCTTGATTCAGGTGCTAAGAAGGTATTTACAACAAGAAACCCTCAAGAGAAAATTGATAGATATGTTATCCCTGGGATTAATGATTCAACCATTGAGTCCTCTGATAGAATTATTTCGACGACATCTTCTACAACTCAAGTATTAGCTTTGATGCTTAAAATGTTAGATGAATCGTTTGGACTTGAAAGAGCAATGATGACTACTGTACATGCTTACACTGCGGATCAGCCGTTAGCAGATGCTGCGGGATTAGATTTAAGAAGAAGTCGCTCTGCGGTAGAGAATATTATTCCAAATTCAACATTTGCTCCTTCTATTGTTGAGGAGATTATGCCAAGATTCAAAGGTAAAATAGATGGTATTGCTTTTAATGTACCAGTACCTAATGGCTCTTGTGTAGATCTGACTACCGAGTTAAGTAAGACCCCAACAGCTGAAGAAGCTAATCATGCAATTAAAGAATTTTCCGAAAATTCTCTTAAAAATATTGTTGGATACACAAGTGATCCGATCGTTTCAAGCGATGTAAGTGGTAGAGAAGAAACAATGGTTTTTGATGAAAAAGCAACAATGGTTACAAAAGATGCCCTTCTAAAAACACTATGTTGGTATGATAATGGTTGGGGTTTTTCTAAAAGAATTTTAGATGTTATTGATAAATACTCAGAATTGGAGACAAAATCGTGAAAGTAGCAATTAATGGTTTCGGACGTATCGGACGTTCGGTTTTTCGTATTTTAAATTCAAGGCCTGGCGTTGATGTTGTCGCAATTAATGATATTTTTGATAAAGAAGCTCTGACATATCTTTTGAAATATGATACTGTAATGGGTCGATTTCCAGAAGAAGTATCTCTAGAAGGTGATATCCTTAAAACACAGAGTCAAAGTGTGAAGCTTATTGCCGAAAGAAACCCTGAGGAGTTACCATGGGGTGAAATGGGCGTTGATGTTGTCATTGAATCAACAGGTATATTTCGTCAGAAATCTCAACTGGAGAATCATTTAAAGGCCGGTGCAAAACGAGTTGTTCTCACTGTCCCCGCTAAAGATGAGATAGACTATACTGTTGTTCTTGGTGTGAATGATGACGGCTTGAAGCCAGAGCATAAAATAGTTTCTAATGCTTCCTGCACCACAAATTGTTTAGCACCAATGGCGAAAGTCTTAAATGACGAGTTTGGTATTGAGCTTGGTGTAATCAACACAATACATGCATATACCAATGATCAACGTTTAGCAGATGTACCTCATTCAGACTGGAGAAGAAGTAGAGCTGCAGCTGAAAATGTTATCCCAACGACAACTGGTGCTGCTAGAGCGGTCGGAAAAGTTTTACCGGAATTAAATGGTAAGCTAGATGGAATTGCAATGAGAGTTCCTGTCCCTGATGGTTCAGTAGTTGATTTCAATATAAGATTAGAGCAAGATGTAACTGTTGACCAGATAAATGATGCAGTTCGAAGCGCCTCAGAGACAGGAGCTTTAAAAAATGTTCTAGAATATTCAACGCTACCTGTTGTTTCTACAGATATTATTGGGAACCCGCATTCCTCAATTTTTGATGCACCTTTTACACGTGTAATTGGTGGAAACTATGTAAAAACACTGAATTGGTATGATAATGAGTGGGGTTATTCAAATAGAGTTGCTGATCTATTAGAGGTACTCTACAACTTAGATTAGTCGTCCTTTTCAAGCTCTGGAATATTCTTAAAATATTTCAGAGTTTCTGGGTTTTTTAGAGCATCTATATTTAGAACTGGCTCATTATCTAGAATTTGTTTGATTGCGAGTTCTACTTTTTTACCGTTCATAGTGTAAGGGATTCCAGCTACTTGTAGCACTCTACTAGGTCTATGCCTGTGTGAACATTCCCTTGATATCTGTGCTTTTAGTTCATTTATGAGATTTTGCCCTAGTACTGCATTATTTTTTAATTGTACAAATAAAATAATACGTTGATCTGTCTTCCATTTTTGACCAACAACTAAACTATCCTCTATATAGGATAAAGAAGATAATACTCGGTATATCTCAGCGGTACCTATTCGCACCCCACCTGGATTTAGAGTAGTATCACTCCTTCCATATATTTTGACCCCTCCTGTTTTAGAAATAGAAATAAGGTCTCCATGATGCCAAATACCTTTAAATGTCTCAAAATAAGCTTTCTTATACTTAGTTCCATCTGGATCATTCCAGAAATAGATCGGCATCGAAGGAAAAGCCGTGCAACACACTAGCTCTCCTTTTTCTCCAATTAAGCTGTTTTGATTTTGGTCATAAGCGTACACTTCCATTCCTAGCCCACGACATTGTAATTCACCTCTTATAACCGGTAAAAGGGGGCTTGAAAGAGCAAAGCAGGAAATGATGTCCGTTCCACCTGAGATTGACCCGAGCAGTATGTCTTCTTTTATATCTTTATAAACATAGTCAAAGCACTCTTCTATTAAAGGTGACCCAGTGGATAAAATAGTTCGTAATGACTTAAGTGTTGATATATTTTGGGGTTTAAGTTTGGTGTTCATACAGGCTTCAATAAATTTAGCGCTTGTACCGAAAACAGAGATCTTTAATTCATCAACCATTTTCCATAATGTTGTTTTTTGAGGATAGAATGGAGAACCATCGTATAAAGTTATTGCAGACCCTACAGCAAGACTTGATACGAGCCAATTCCACATCATCCAACCACAGGTAGTAAAATAAAAAATGTTATCATCTCTATTTAAATCACAATGGAAGAGGTGTTCTTTAAGATGCTGTATTAGAGTCCCTCCTGCGGAATGAACAATTGATTTTGGGAGGCCTGTTGTCCCAGATGAATAAAGAACAAAAAGAGGGTAGTTAAATGGTAGTTGTTCAAATATAAGCGCTTTAGGGTCTTTTGATATGAATTTTTTATATAGGATCGAATTTCGAATTTTAATTTTTTGTATATTTTCTTCTCTTTGGTTTATAATGACTACCTGTACTAAACTTTTAATTTTCTGTGTTATCTCATGTATGTTTTTTAATGAGTCATAATATTTCCCATTATAAGAATAACCGCTTGTAGCAAAG
>Ga0206677_10001129_pt1 | contig 25007 bp, 26 predicted proteins | sample M130m12015metaG_FD_155475 | JGI IMG/M metagenome (GOLD analysis project Ga0206677, IMG submission 155475) | Ammonia-oxidizing marine archaeal communities from Monterey Bay, California, United States - M1 30m 12015 | ecosystem: Environmental > Aquatic > Marine > Intertidal zone | place: USA...
TCTTATTGTGCGGCACTGGAGTGGGATTTTCAGTGGAGCGACAGTACATCGCCAAGTTGCCCGATGTAGCGGAGGAGTTTGATGAAAGCGATACAACGATACACGTACCTGACTCTAAGGTTGGTTGGGCTAAGTCCTTTAGACAGTTGGTATCTCTGCTCTACGCAGGGGAAGTACCACAGTGGGACACCAGTCGAGTACGTGCCGCAGGAGAGCCACTTAAGACGTTTGGAGGCCGCGCTTCTGGCCCTCAGCCCCTCATCGACCTGTTCGTATTCACAACTGACCTGTTCAAGCACGCAGCGGGGCGCAAACTTTCTTCTTTAGAGGCACACGACCTGTGCTGTAAGATTGCTGAAGTGATAGTCGTGGGTGGTGTTCGCCGTAGTGCGCTAATCTCCCTCTCTAACCCTTCTGATGGGCGTCTGAGGGGAGCAAAGAGTGGTCAGTGGTGGCTGGATAACGGCCAGCGTGCCCTTGCTAATAACAGTGCTTGCTACACTGAGCGCCCTGAATTTGATTTCTTCCTAGATGAGATGAGGGCACTTTATGAATCCAAGAGTGGTGAGAGGGGCGTATTCAGCCGTGTGGCAGCACAGAAGGTGGCCGCAAGAAATGAGCGTAGGGATAGTGAACAGGAGTTTGGAACCAATCCATGTAGTGAGATTATACTTAGACCCAACCAGTTCTGTAATCTCACCGAAGTTGTCGTTAGGGCAGAAGACACTCTTGAGACACTCAAAGAGAAGGTCCGCAAGGCAGCTATACTTGGGACTCTCCAAGCATCGCTCACTGACTTCCGGTACCTCCGTAGTATCTGGAAGAAAAACACCGAAGAGGAAGCTCTGCTGGGTCTATCGCTAACGGGGATTATGGACCACCCTGTGCTCTCTGGGCAGGTAGATGCTGAAGACCCTTACGTAGATATAAACTACCTTGAAGAGTGGCTAAACGAGATGAAGGAGGTTGCAATTGAAACAAACAAAGAGTGGGCTGAGCGGTTGGGTATTAATCCTTCTGTGGCCATCACATGCGTTAAACCTTCTGGTACTGTGTCTCAGCTGGTTAATTCTGCTAGTGGTATCCACCCTCGTTTTGCTCCACACTATATTCGTACAGTACGTGCCGACGTCAAGGACCCAATGGCGCAGTATATGGTCGCGGCTGGTTTTCCTTACGAAGTGGATGTCACTAAGGATTCAAATCTCGTCTTTAGCTTTCCAGTGGCAGCACCCGATGGTGCGGTCTGCACTTCAGACGTTGGCGCGATGCAACAGCTGGCTTTGTGGAAGACTTACCAAGAGTCGTGGTGTGAGCACAAGCCCTCCATTACAGTCTACTACAAGGACGAAGAGTTCCTAGATGTGTGTAGCTGGATGTGGAACAATTTCGACATGATGAGCGGCATCTCTTTGCTACCGTACAGTGACCACACGTACCAGCAGGCTCCGTACCAAGAGATAACCCAGGAAAAGTACGAGGAGCTTTCGGGGGCAATGCCAACTTTCGATTGGGCTGAGATGGCTGCCTTTGAGGGGGCCTCAGATAGTACCCTAGGCTCACAGGAGCTGGCGTGTGCAGGGGGTGCTTGTGAGTTGCCCTGAGTACATCGGGGACTTTAGTGAGAAGAGAACACGAATTATATACGGAGGTGTACCAATGAGCACATACATGAACGAGTACCAACTAGCAGCCGTAGAGACTGCCATCTACGAGGACCCGATGTACCCCATCGCGTCACTCATGGTGGAGGCAGCTGAACTGTCTGACCTATTCATTAAACCGTACCTGAGAGGGGACAAGGAGGAGGTAAAGAGGGCTGAGGTCATATCTGAGGCGGGGGACGTGCTGTGGAACCTAGCGTGCCTCCTCAAGGACCACGATGTGACCCTAGAAGAGGTAGCATGTTACAACCTAAAGAAACTCAAACGACGTGCCGAGAATGGCACTATACAGGGGAGGGGGAACCTGAGATGAGGGAGACATTTATGTGGCTTAGTATCTACCTACTGGTACTAACCACCCTAACCTTTACGTATTTTCAGGGGGCCATTGCACTCGTGGTCGTAATCGCCACATATAGTTTAGGTGTAGAGGCAGGGAGGAGGGAACTAGCCCCTCCTGACACCTAGTCACACACAACAGTGCCCGGCCCTAGCTTGAGTTCGTCAGCGGGTGTACATTCAACCTCTTCTTGAGGTTCCGCTGTCGCTGCTCTGGCCTTAATATTACGAACTACAACAACATTTGAAATCTCTACACGCTCATCCACTATCATTACCTTCTTGCCTGCTGGCACCCATACCTGCTGGTACTCGCCCCACTGGGCCAAAGCCACTGTCGGCAACATCAGTAGTCCTATCATTAAATATTTCATCCTTGCTCTCCCTTTCGTTGGTTAAAACCTACTCTATACTTCTCATCAGATATGTGCTCTACAGGGGCATTGTCAATCAATGTCACGATTATCTTATCTAGCACACGTATGCGCTGCTGTAGCTCTACGATTTCTTTTGCCATGTCTGCTTCAATTGTCATTGTGGGGCATCTCTCCGTCCCCAGCAGTGAGACACCTCATGTAGTATCTCGTTGTCCGTGGGCCTTTCAGACAGCCATACGGTGCATGGGTCACCTAGCTTGGCACAGGCTGTAGCGTTGCCACACTTAGCCGCTATATCTGCGACCACTTCAATCACAACGGTGCCTTTAGGCTCTGGGTAGTATAGGTTAGAGCAGCCGCCCAGCAGTGCTAAGGCTATAAGACTAAGGCTTCGGTATAGCAATGTCAGGCACCCCCATATCAATACTCTTAGAATCAGTTGGGCACCTGAACTTCACTTCTTTACAGTCCGTACAAGAGAACTCACATTCTTCGATGGTCCTTATGGCACTACACGCCCCTGTCACACCCACAACACACGCGAGTGCTAAGGCATAGGTTGTTTTGGTCATCATGTTACGTCCTCATAAAGGTTGTGTATGTATTTATGGTGTGTCTTCTGCTCTAGTGTTACTATAAAGCCTTTCTGCCAGCAGACCTTCACCTGACATCTGGCGCAGTGCTCGTCGCTGTGCCTCAGGTGAGGCCTTACGTGCGGCGTGGCCACGAGCGAGGTCAGAGTAGGTCTCGCCCGCAAGCTCCCCGCCGGGCGCAGCTGGGTGCTGGTAATCAGGCCCACTATGAGTTACTTTCTGCTGCTGGAGGCGCTTCTCACCAGACTTGAGAGAGGCACCTGTACGCTCCTTAATCACATTGCCCTCAGCGTCCTTGGCTGTCGTTGTGATGCCCTTCTTAATAGACTTGATGTTGTTCACCATTACAGGGGACACAGCCACCACCTGATTCGGTAAGTTGACAGCAGCTATTTTACCCACACCAGGAACTTTCTCTGCGAAGTCATGCAGGTCCCGCATCATCACCTTCATAGTACCGTCAGGCTCAATCTTCATTAGCCAAGAGACACCACCCTCAGTCACAGCGGAGCCCACTCGACCGCCTGTCAGCCACAGGCCGTTCTTCCGTACCCTCTCAATATCAGCACTGAACAAGTCCCACTGATTCTTCTTTTTACCCACAGGCAACATGGGGTCCAGCTTTTCGTTGTACTTATCTTTGTTCTGCTTAAGCCACCCGTACAACTGCTCTATATTTACGTTACCGTCTTTGTCAGCAAACTTCTCCCAAGCCTCCCCGAGGGCTGCGTTAGCAGGGTTGGTCTGTACAACGTCTTGGTGGTGGGCCCCTGTGTTCGCTGAACGTGGGTTCTTGACTACGAAGCTGTCCCCTTCATTGAGAGGGCGGCCTACGACATTCTTTAGGCTCTGCCCGTACCCCGCAAAGATTTCAGCCTCTTTGTCGGAGACGTACACCTCCCTACCATTCACCTCAGTGGGGAAGGACTTGAGGGCGTCCTCCATGTTCTCTTGTGACACAGGGGTGTACTCCTGCATGTAGCTACGGCGCTGTATCTCTGCGGCCTCAGGGGTCATTCCTTTAGTACCTTCGTGGCCTGACTGCTTGCCGATATGTCCTTGGTACTGGAACTCCCCAGTAATCTTAGCGTCTGCGCGAGTCTCTTTGAATTTCTTTGCGTCGATTTCCTTAAGCTGTTCCTTGTGGGCCTCTTTAGACAGCTCACCAGCATCCAGCTGCTCCTTTACGGCAGCCCTTTCTGATTTCTTCTCTGCGTTAAATGCTTTACGTTGGTCTTCGAGGTCTGCGTACTCTGTCATACGTCGCTGTGAAGGTATGTTAGTTCCGTACTCTTCAAAGAGGCCTCGTGACTGTGGGCTCAAGACATGCTCACCAACAGAGCGTACGTTGTCCACTAACCAGCCGCCTAGCCCTGTCGCTTTCTGAGCGGCTGCCTGTACCCGTGGGGATAACATACTGTCTGGGTTGATGGGCTTTCCTGGCCCGTACCAGTTAGGGATGTAGTTGCCTAGCGAAGAGATAGAACCCTTGACAGCCTTGCCACCCTGTGCTAACGCACCCCCCGCCGCATTCAGGGGGTCCAGCACAACGTCAGCAACTGTCCCAGCGGCGTTGTAGGCGCTCTGTACAGCCTCTTGTGGGAGGTCAGGGACTCCTGCCTCACGCATGGTGTGGCTGTACGTACCGCCCATCATGGTTGAGGGGTCAGTCTCCGGTGAGAACCAGTGGTCCTCAGACCCACTCAGGGCCTCCTTGGTCTTACGTAAGGGGTACTCTAGTGCCTCCAGTATAGGGACACTCTTAGAGGCAGCTGCGTCCATCTGTAGTATCTTCTTCCAGACGTGTGCCTTCTCAGCGCCCTCAGCCCGACCGTACTTTTTTAGTAGGTCGTTACGGCTTTCTTCAGGCGATACCCACTCACTCATCGACAGGCTCCTCTTCTGGGTTCAAACCTTCCGAGAACTGTATCAAGGCATTTATCTCTGGCTTTAGGGCAGGTATGGTGTCGGACAGCTGAACCATTTGGGACAGCCAACGCTTACCGTCCACAGAGAAGAGCCACTTCGCTCCCTTGTAGGTGGCGATAAGACCACCCGCAGTCGCTAAGCCGGGCACCCCAGCAAAAGCAGTGGCTGCACCAACGGTGGCCGCCTGTGCTAGTGGTGTGGTGGGTATCTTATGTCCAGTAGCCTTCTCAAACTTCTGAATATAGCGTCCAACAAGACCGTCTGCCTGCCTTGCCGCCTTCTCTTCCAGCATGTCAGCAGCAGTGAGAAGTTTATGTTGTCTCTTTAAGAGCCCATCAACCTTAGTGGACTTAGTGGTTTTGGATACAGTGTCATTAAGCGCCCCTCTAATATCCCTAAGGGCTATCGTGGTGGCTGACTCAAAGTTAGAATCAAAGACTGACTTCTGTGAGTTTACCCACTTATCAAGCTCCCTACGAACCTCTAGAATACCAGCAGAGTCGCCGGGGTACTCATCAATCAGCCTAGTGGTCTTGGCGTATATCTTACGGGCTATAGCTTCCGCATCTCCCGACAGGAGAACTTCCTTTTCTAAGGCATTCACTGAGTTAGCTAGGCCAGTCTTAAGGGACTGCTTATCTACGGCCCCACCCTTCGTTAGGACGAGTTCGTCTAGCTCTATCTTAAAGGACTGAGACTTCTCGCGCATGGCATTCATGTTATGTACGTAGGACTTCTTATGGTTCATGTCCTTGACTTTGACCATCTCATCCATCGTCTCTTTAACCCAAGTATTAGGGTCCCAGCGTACTGTACCGTCTGTGCCCTCATAGTATGAGCCGTTCTTAGGGTCGTAGTTGTCAGGAGCAATCAGGTCACGCGCCTGCGCCTTACGGTTGTTCATCTGGTCTTTCTTGTTCTTCTTGAGGTACGTCTCACCACGCCTAGGGGTGTAGTTGGGCTGCTCAGTACGCATCTCCCCCTCCTTACGTGTGCCCTTAGTGCCTCTCCTCGCCTTACCTAAGGCACCTATGTTGATGGACTCCTCTAGGCGCTTAGCGTGATTGGGGTTCTCTTTGGCCCACGCAGCGTACTCTTCGGCTCCAGCCTGAGCTAACGCAATTCCTTCCCGCATCACAGGGGTCTGTGCTATCTCGTCCCACGCTTGGCGGCTGTACCCTATCACAAAGTCCTGCATGGAATCAGGCACAATAGACTGTAAGAGCGTAAGCCCACCGTCCACCACAATGTTTGAGGCCGCACTTAGGGTGTCTGACAGGGCTGTCTGAACACGCTCCTGAGGCCCAAATGTGGGGGCCCCTAGTGCGTCCATAGTAGCGGGGTCAATATTAGAGGTGTCGTAACCTGTATCAACGCCCTGTGCTAAGGCATCAGAGATAGACGTGCCTGCTTCTTGAAGGGTGCCCATAGACCGTTCTGCGTACGTCTTTTTTTGCACCTCTTCAGAAGTCATGTCCTCTACGTCTTTCTCTTCGTCAAACTGGTCGAAGTAGTTGGCCCCTTCGGGGGCTTCTAGAGCCTGTGTAGGAGTAGGGGAACCGTCAAACTGGTCAAAGAAGTTGGGCTCAGCCATTATATACCCTCCGGTAACCAATTATACTTTGCTTGGAAAAGGTCTTTGAGGCTAGGGTCTTTCTTAAGAGCCTCAATAGCAGCAGGGGGAGTAGCGTTGATGTTCTCTTGACGGCCTTCGGCAGCCATCTTCCGCTTCCACGCAGGTATAAAATCTTTCTGTCTACCTGTGCCTATGTAGTCAACTCGCATCTCTTCGTAGTCCGCTGCGTACTGTGCCATACGGGCCTGAGCCTCAAGAAAGGCCACTACCTCCTCTTTACCTGCATTCTCGGGTGGGAAACCACGAGAGAATATCTTTACATCGTTGTCGGACTGAGGACCAGAAGGCATTGCCTGTACAATCCCGGACTTCTGGACATTGAGGTACTGAGTACGTAGCTGCGAGGCTTTGTCTCGGGTGCCTGTAATGCCGTTAATCATCTCATCCACAGTAGCGTACGCACCTGCGTTAAATGTGTTAGCAGACATTGCAGCTATTTGGTCAGCCGTAGACTTCGCCATTGTTGCGCGTTGACTATGGAGCTGCCAGTTCTCTTGGGCTTTATTCATAGCAACTTTATCTGGGCCTGTGAGCTTAAAGTTAGAACCAGGAACACTGTCGGGGTCTGGATGCTCATAAATAACTGTTCCTTCGTCCTCGTTTACGATGGCTTGTCCCTGAGACACTATCTTGTTCCGTGGTTTCTCTAACGCAGTAATCCGCAGGTAGTCTTCTCCAGATAAGGCCCCCGCCATAATGGCTTGAGCTGCTTCCAAATCACCCCGCCTCTGTGCCATTGCTAGGGCCTGTGTCTGTAGGGCGCTATCTTTCTTACGCTTCACTTCTGCCTGAATGTCTTCATTAGCAACATCAAGCTGTGCGTTGTTCTTAGCGTTGATTGCGCCTGCACGCTCACGGAGCCTAGCCGCCTCGTCATGTTTACCCAAGGCATCTAACTTCTGTGCTGCCATCTCCATTGTCTGTGGGTCATTAGACGTAAAGGCCTGCTGTGAAGTCTCCTGTGCGTCCTGCTCAATCTGCATCTCCTTTGCCTGAGGCGACATGAAGTCAGTCCCCTCTTGGCCCAAGGCAGCACCCATCATATTGCCTGCGCCCTGTGAGGCAGTGTTGAGGAGCCCTTGGCCCATCTCTCCACCTAGAGGGTTCGCCTGTACTGCGCTGTTTATTTGGTTAAACATTCCTGCTATGTTACCAGCCATTGTCTATCTCCTAAAAGATTTTTCCGAGGAAGTCCATGAGACCCTCTGATTTATCTATAGCACCACCGACACCAGTTAGCATCCCAGAGCCCGCCTGAATGATGTTGCCAAACGCCTGATTCTCTAAGTTAGAGTAGTTGAGTTCAGTACCTATGCCACCTAAGCCCAGCTCAGCCAGTATCTGTGCCATGTTCTGGTCAGACTGAGACTGCAACTGCTGCCCCTGTATGCCTTGGCCCATGAGGCCCTGTAAGGCACCCAGACCACCGAACTGATTACCGTACATGGAACCACCAAGCTGCCCGTACATCTGCTGTGTGTTAGTGCCTTGCTGTAGTGTCTGATTTCCCAACTGACCGTACTGCTGTGATAGCTGGCCTTGGTTCATCATCTCTGTTTGCGCCTGCCCCATTGCCTGCAAGGAGGCTTGGTTCATGGCTTCATTACGTGCCATGTTGAAGCCGTACTCCTCAGGAGAGGCACCGTAGGCACCACTACTCATACCACCACGACCAGAACCGAAGAGGTTGGACGTCATCTGGTCTCGTTGGCGCTCCTCACCGGGCCGCTGCATCTCACGCATACGGTTGTATATGTCCCCCTCACGCTGTGTAGGGTCCTGCATAGAACGGTTAGCCGCCTGACGTGATGCGTCATTGTAGAAGGTGGCTTGTTGCCCGTACCTAGGGTTCATCTGCATGGCTTTTTGGTACATGTCTTGAGCAGCGCCACCGTAGTAGCTCTGCTGCTGCCTCTGACCCTCATTTAACTGATAGTCCATCTGCCCCGTCGCAGGGTCATAGGAACCACTGCCTAGACCACCCGCACGAACACCCCAAGGCGTAAACCCACCTTGATTCTGAACCTGCTGTGTAATGTCACCGATGCTGCCCATGACGTCGCCACGTTGTTCCTGCATCCGGTCCATGAGTTCTTTGTACCCGTAGGCTCCTGCACCACCGCCTAATACACTCTCCCAAAAACTCATCAGTAGGTTCCTCCTATAATCCTAGCCCCTGAGGTTCCTGTGAGGTCCCCCTCTATAATGGGGTTTAGTGTGTTCAGTTTAGAATTCACAGAGGTTACTAAGGCATTGAACTCAAAGTCTAGCTGAGAACCCTTAACCACCTTCTCTGTGCTTCCGGGCGATAAGTTGTCCCTTTGCCCAAAAGTCAGGCTAGAGTTGGGGTATGTGTAGTTGCTCATAATAGTCTTCCTTGTAACACCTGTACATTAAGTTCTTGAATGCTCACAGAGGAGCCGAATATTTCAGTGGTGAAACCTACCTTGATGTTTCTACCGGAACCCCAAATGTTGTACTTCAGTTGGTTCAGGTTGGTTAGGATGGCCGACCACTCAATAGTGTTTCCTGTACCCCACTCTGCGTCTGTATCCCAAAAGCCCGGAGAACCAGCAGGCACTAGCGCCTGTGTCTTGGTGGCAAAGTTTTCTTTGTAGTCATAGGCCCAGTTTAGCATTAGGTTGCCATTAAAGCCGCCAAATACTGTTACGTCTACCTGCTTAGGGAAGAGTAGGCTGGCGGGTGAGCCGAAGTCCAAGGGGTGTGTAAAGTAGGCTAAGCTAATACTACTAATGACAGACTCTAGGGGGTCACTTGCTGTGGGACGTACCGCAACCACATCTTGTGCGCCCTCGTAAGTATATACACCACCGTCGCCGCCGAAGTACGTAGTACGGTCTTGTGTGCGCACACCGCATCGAGGCTGAACCTGCGTCCATTTAGTACACCTAGCGGCCCCTGTGGGTAGTGGAGACCACGTATCGAACACGTAAGACTCTGTGTTGTCAGCTAAGAAGCAGACGTAAAAACTGTCTTCCACATGGTACACAGCCTTAATGTCCTGCACAACCTCCCTACGCAAAGCCTCTTGGAACTCTATTCGGACATTCATTGAGATGTCGCCAATAGGTACTGACTTCTGCTCAATTGTCCTGTTCAGGGAGCGAACACCCGTAGCGTCAACGAACATGAAATCTGTGCCCGTAGGCACTACAGAGTCCCTAGAGATACACCCTAGGCCCTCAATGGTATCCTCTAGGCGTAGTGTAGACACAACGTCTGAGGTGGTTGTGTACAGCAGGATATTACGACTACCAAAGATAATCATATAGTTGTTATGTGCCGCTAAGGCAGTCACTTCGTCGTACCCAGCAGGCCAATACTCTGACGTCTGTATGGAGCCCCACCCAAGGGACGTCCAGTTCTCACCGTCCAGCAGACCACTCCAAAGGACTGTTGTGGAGTCACCGTCGAGGTCACCGAGCCACAAACGCCCAAAGGCTGCGTGTGCTGCATTAGGCCACGAACCGGAGGCCTCCATGCCTGAGGGGTATTCACCCCAGAAGGACAGAGCAGTGGTAGAGACTGCGGGGTCAAAGACAAGTGGCTTATGTCCACTCTGGATAAAATAGCACTTATCGTTGAATGAAATTATCTGCCAGTGATTCTCAGTGGGCGTCAGGGGGAGTGTTAGCTCAACTAGCTCTAACGTGCCTGTACGCTCCTGTATGAAAATCTTATTGTTGCCTGCCGCAAACAACCACTCCTGACCATCAAAGGTGATGAACTCACCCATCGACACAATAGGGTTGTCGTCCAGCACATAAGGGTTCGTAGAAAGGAAGCTGAAACCTTTGCGGGACGCTATACGCCCGAATCGGTCAATAGTACAGTTGTCCGCACGAGAGGCGTACTGTATGTCCATGTCCAAAGGAGAGTCCTGAGTATTTAACCCAGCAAATCCTGGAGCAACGAGGCTTACATTCTGTTGTGGTTGAGCCATTATGCGTTCTTCACGTTAGTGTTGACCCAATCACCGCCTGCTGAGTACCAGTCAAGCTCATCGGGGTATAAGGAAGAGTCCTGTGCGATAGCGTCAGAAAGGTGCCTGTCCGCAATGGCAAAGAGTTCCGACGTAGGGGTCCCACCCACCTCCCCACGCTCCCGAGAGGCGAGAGCAGTAGCAAGGGTGTAAACGGGGAGGGAGGGGACCAAAAGCCTGTCTTCGGCATTAGCTAACGTCTGCTGATGTGACACCCTGTCAACGATTAATGTGTCTGTAGATGTTAGTTCCTGTACCGGATACACAATTATTTGGATATTACCGGAGACCACCTCACGTTTATTTACGGCCACTTCTGTAGGCTGACCAGAGGGTGTGCTTGTGCCACTCGCGTACCGCTGTACCATAAGGTCTCTTGAAATCTGACGTACATTGTGATACTGTGAGGGGTTACTGTCATTAGAGCCGTAGAACCCCTTAATGATATAATGATTATCCGCTGAGTCAGGTAAGGCAAATGCAGAACCAAGAACCGCCTCTGATGAGGGGGTGTCCATGCGTACTAGGTCTGAACCCCGTAAGGCCGACCACTGCCAAGCATCTTCTACACGGTCCTTAGCATCATTTACTTGAGCACCAATAGACCTAAAATAGGGGTCTGAGTCAACCTGAGACGCATCTATGGTGTCTTCTCGTAGCCTCGTAAGAACTGCGTTGATTAATTGTATGTACGTCATCTTCTCATCATTCCTGTTGGTTGTATAAGGTCAATGAACTCTAGCTGCTCTACGTGGAAGTTGTCAAAGAGTTTAGATGTGATGGGTGTGAACGAGGTGCTTTTACCCCCGCTACCAAAGCCTTCACCCGCTCCTGTGCCACCTCCTGTTCCAGAGCCATCACCAGAGCCGTCACCTGTGCCTGTTCCTGTACCAGTTCCTGTACCTTTCCCAGCGTCAGTACCTTCTCCCGTACCGCCACCAGACGTGTCACCAGTGCCAGCACCACCGCTTGTAGTGTCTCCAGTACCTGTATTATCAACATCACCACCACCGCCAGTACCGTCACCTACGGAACCTGTACCGCCGTTAGTGTCACCGTCGCCACCTGAACCATTAGGGGTGCCCTCACCGTCAGGCTCTATGCCCCACGCCTCAGGGTTGTCCTTGATGGCCTGCTCTAGTGAACCAGGATTATCCTCCCAGTACTTAGCTAACTTCTCAGCCTGCGTAAGTTCAGTAGTCTTACCCTCTTCCTCTAAACCGTCCACCACTTCCTGAGGTACGCCTTCGGTCTCACCATGTTCAATCTGAGACGCAATGTCTTCAGCATCACCCGCTAAGTCCGAGGCTTTCAGAATGTCGTCAACGGTATCCACTAAGATTGAGGGGTCCCAATCAGCAACATCATCAAACACATCTAAAGCAGCGTCTATGTCCGGAGCGGGGATTGTTGTACCCCCTATAGGCATAGGAGGAGGGTTCTCTAAAGGAGGCAGTGAGGGCATTCCTGCGCCTGTCTCACCACCACCAGCAAGGTCACCACCACCACCGCCACCACCGCCTGTGGAGTCAGAGGGGAGCTTAGGTATCTCTGGTTGCTCAATAGGGGCTGTGTCAGGACGCTCCAATGGAGGCTTCTCTACAGGCGTCTCAGGCTCTATAGGCATGATTTCAACAGGGCCTGTAGTGTTAGGCAATGACTGCCACTCAGGGCTGTCTAGTTGAGGCAGGCCACCTTTGGCGAGGCCTTGTTGCATAGAGGGCCACTCGGCCAAGCCTGAGTCCATCCATTCCTGCAACGTCTTCTCTGCTATTGTGCCGTTGCCTAGGCCATCGTACACCTCTAGCTTGAACTTGGTCTCAGGGCTGTAACCCGGCTTGAGGGGAGCGTATGTGCCGTTAGCACGTGTCACATAGAACCTGTCACCAACCTGTGTGTAGCCAAAGTGAGTTCCGGGCAGAGGTGTCTGTAGGTCCTCAGGGCCCCAGTCCCCTAGCTTCTCAGGGTCGATACGCTTGTACGTCTCTCCGTTCTCTCCCTTGAACCAGCCAGTGGCTGACTTCTCGTAGTCAGTATCCGAAGGGTTCAAGAAAGGGTCATCTCCTGCCCAGTCACCGCCTAAAGAATCATTCGCAGGGTTATTTGTAGGCGTGTATCGGTCACCACCTACTTGCGAACTTGCACCTGAAGCAGGAATATCAGGAGTTATCTTCAAGGAGCCATCAGGGTTGTACTGACCGCCTGCAATGTCCTCGACGTTAGGCTTCATCATAGCGTCGTACTTGTCAGTATCAAACTCTGTGAGCGTATCTAACTCTTCCTGAGGAATATCACCACTCTCGCCTATCTTGCCTTTCAGTTCTTGGGCCAGCTTACCACCCTGAGTAAACGCATACTTAGTCAGGCCAGCAGCAAGGGCGTCCTCTATGTCGCCACCCTGCACTAACTCAAAACCACCTTGGATAATGCTATCAGCAATGTCCGTAGACACGTTTAGACCAGCGGCTAAGCTGTTGGATGCGCCAGAGAGGCCGCCTGCGCCTATGTAGCTACCAGCAGCGCCCGTAATAATGTCACCTATGTCTCCACCTTTAAGGGCTGACATACCACCACCCAATATCGCTGCGCCTACTGCGTCAGCTACACCAATAGCTGTAGCAAAGGCAGGAGCAGCAGCAGGGACAAGCAGAGCGAGAGCAATACCAACCGCAGGCTTCGACAAGGTCTCCTGAATAAACCCTTGGCCGGGTTTTCCTTCTTGCTTGTAGAACCCACCAATATCTTCGTGTGTATCTGCAAACGTGCCGTAGATGTCGTCACCGTCATAACGCTTAGGTGCTTCGTATTGATACTCGAAGCGGTGCGAGTCCCTGCCGGGGACGGAGTAATGTCTGTCGAGGCCGAACTCATTTCTGAGCGCGTAGGAGTCTTCCTTGTATTCTTTGTAGCCACCCTCGTAGTTCCCTGTGAGGTAGTCGAGGTACTTAAGGTCTTGCCTTTCATCGAGGGACAAGTGCTGCTGTAGCTCTGGGTTGTTTCTGTAGTAAGAGTGCCAGTTCTTGACGTTCTCTTCGGACATGTCCTCTGGCTTAGCAGGTAGATATGAACCAGCAGGGGCGCTATCGGGCCTCTGGCTAACGCCGAGTGCGTCATTAAACTCACCCTTAGGGCCGCCTGTGTTTACGGCACCACCCTCCTCGTAACCTAGGTCTAGTACTCTGTGACCACCACCTTCTGCATTGATGCCGATAAGCCTACCGTTATCCAGTGTGTTGTAGCGGTTAAAACCCCACGCCTCAGGGTTCTCTAGCATACCTTTCTTGAACCCTTCAGGGTTAGATTGCCACTCTTGAGCAACCTGCTCCTGAGTCATACCGTCGAACATACCTTTAGGCTTCCCCTCAGGCAACATGTCCATAAGGTCATCAGTGATGGTGGTGTCTTCTACAGCCGCCTTGTCTTGCTCAAAAGTCCCTTTACCTGCACCCGTGTTGTAGTAGTCTTTCAGGAAATCCTGTGGGAGGCCAGTAGTGGCCCCAGAGACACCGTTGGGCGTCCTGTTGTCCTGCCCTATGGACTTCTGGTACGACTGGCCTAGGTAGGCGTCTGTGCCGTCGGCCACACGCTTGAAGGAATCACTAAATATAATGTTTGGGGCCGCTTCGTCCATCTGGCGTTGGTACGACTCTTGCAACGTAGTCACATCGAAGTCCCCAGACATGTTCCCACCGTTCTGACTGTTACGCCAGTCCGCGAACTGCTGCTTGTTGGCCTGCGTAGGCGCACCAGCATTCATCCATACGATTTCACCTTGCGGGGAAAGGCTAAATCCTGGATTACCCGATGGGCTCCCTACGTTCAACTGTTGGGCGTTGTTAGCGGCAATCCTGTCCTGTGATAGAAGACCTGCACCCGCACCACCAGCCCCGTAGTATCCTGACAAGTCTAGGGTCGGCTGGGCCTTCGCCCCAAAATCCCACGCCTCAGGGTTAGCCGCAACCGCCTTCTGGAAGTCTTCTTTAGTGAAACCGTCAAACATTGCCACTTAACTATCTCCGTTATAACCAAGGGAACGTATTTGAATTTCCCCACTTGATATTTACCACACCATCTGAACCCTTGTAGACGTTTGTCGTGCCAGTGCCGGGGTTCGTCCCTGCACCACCACCTTGGCCATAAGAGCCGTTAGAACCATTACCACCCTTTGTGGGTGCTGTGACTGACTGAGTGTTCGTACCGATAATCGGCGCACCCGCTGTCTTAGAACCTATACCAGCAGCGCCTGTGGTGCCAGCGTAGTCAACACCCACGCCACCGCCCCTGTGACTACAAAAGCCGTATGTTCCTACACCTGATACAGATTTGAAGTTAGCGATGTACTCGGGATTCTCAAGACTATCAGGGATGCAGTAATACACTCCCGCAGCACCACCACCACCACCAGCCCTACTAGCCGTAAGCCCGTTGCCACCCTGTTGGGGTGGGTTGGTGGAGACACCAGTGCCGGGATTTATGCTGTTACCCCCACGAGCGCCATTGGACACCATAGATGCCGCACCGCCACCGCCACCCGCCATACCGTAAGTAAAGACAACATAAGTGGTAAGCCATTTCATCATGCCACCAGAGCCGCCCATACCGCCCCTGAAGGCAGCGTCCCCAGCATTAGCTGCTCCGCCGCTGATAGCAGTCTGAAACCCTGTACGGGCGTTGCAGGTTGAGGTGTTCAGGAAGTAACTACCGTTGGTGGTATTTGTATCGCCGTCAAGCGTTACCACCACCGTTATCTGCTGTCCCGGCGTGACCGCAATATTATTCTTGTAAGCACAAGCACCACCAGCACCACCGCTTCGAGCTTGGTCTACCACAGGCGAACCTCGCCCACCGCCGCCTACGCAACACACATGAACCTTAGTCACACCCGCAGGAACCGTAAACGTCCCAGAGGACTCAAATAATTGAGAACCCACAATGTCAGCAGACTTACCCGCAAAGTCCTTGAATTTAATCGCGCCAGAGGTAGGCACACCCGCCGCAGCGCCGTAGTAATTCTTCAGCGCACGATTAGCCGCAGCGCCTCCAAACTCCTGCTGGATAGAGGCAAGCGTAATGTTGGAAGTGGGGACAGCCATTAGCGTGAACGAGCCGCGCTAGGTGAGGGCGGTATCTGTGGCACAACATCGTCACTCACTGTCACACTGACTTTCAGGTCACTCACCGCGAGGCTGTGCTTGAAGTGCCACAGCGCCTTATGACTATCGCCATCGCTCTCCATCTCAATCCAGATGTTCTTTGTATCTTCCAGCAAGCTATCACTGACAGGCATGTACGCAGGTTCTGCTGCCAGCGTCATGTCCAGCACTGTCTTGGAGGAAAACGCCTCCTGAGAAACAACGGGTTCGCCTTCCTCATTCGCAGTTGTCAGAGTGTAGGTGCCGCTGACAGTTATCTCGCTGCCCTTGTTGAATCCACCGTCTACCTGCACACAGCACTCATCTACGTTTTCTGTGTAGGCTGCGCGGAGGTACGCCAGGAAGTTCTCATGCAGAACACCAAGCGGCTTACCCGCACCATCGGTGAACGAGTAAGACTCCTGCCACTCCACCCTATCAAAGCTAAGGTAGGCAACGTACTCTGTTTTAGTGTCTCGACTTACTGTGTCAGTTGTCATTTTTGGTTCCTCTTCAATTCATCAATCTCTGCGCGTAAATCTTTTATGGACTCCACCAGTAGCGGCACTACTCGCTCGTAGTCCACCGTTAAATAATCTGTGCCGTTGTCTACATTGATAGGCGCGTCCTTCACCACTTCTGGCAGGACAGCCTGAACGTCTTGTGCGCTAAGGCCGACCCTACGCTCACCGCCTTGGTAGCCCAGTGACTGAGCAACATCATTCCGCTCGTAGTAGAAACCTTCCAGAGAACACACCTTGTCCAAGGCATCAGGGATAGTTCCCAGATGTGTCTTGAGGCGCATGTCTGAGTACCCAGCCGTGAAGTCGCCGGGTGTTGTGAATGCATTAGCAGTTGTGTTGGCGTTGTAAACTGCCTTATCGTTTAAAGAGCGAACCCAACTAGCATCGGACTGATACCAGCCACCGCCATTTGATAGCTCTAAGTTGCCAGTGTTTATCTTGACATTGCCGCCGGAGTCGATACTCATCTTCTCATCGAAACCACCACCGTTCTTATCTGTGGAGTGTCCAAAGCGCATGTTAGCACCTGACAGTGCGTGTACCAGTGGGTCGTAACCTCCAGAGTACATGCCCATCCAATTACCGCCTGAACCCTCTACAGATACGTTGGCGATACCACTATCTTGTATGTCTAACTTACCCACCGGATTATTAGTCCCTATACCAACCGACCCGCCAGCGTAGTTAATACCGCCAGTGACATCGTCCCACTGAGTGGCCCCCGGCACGTTAGTCAACTGTGAACCGTCGCCAATAAAAGAAGCCGCAGTTAAATCGCCTGTTGCGGTGACATTGCCAGCATCATCCACCACAAGGGCGCTGGTGGCCTGCCACTCAGAGGCACTATCTTCCCACCTGAGGGTATTACCGTCCGCTAGACCATCTACCAAGCCACCGCTGGGCGTAAGAAGTTTCTTTGAGGCACCGTCTCCGACCCACAGCTTACCGTCAACCGTATTTACACCTAACTCACCTTTTTCCAAGTCAGTTGATAGGGGCTCATCACCAGTGCCCCCTGTTTCGTGCTTAGTGATAATCTTGACTGACATTATAAAATTCCTTTATGTAGCATCGAAAGGCTCGTAGCTCTCCTAGAAGGGAATACATGTGAAAAAGGCCCCATGAGGGGGCCTAGTGTACTACTGGAGCGTGTGTTTTGTATTTTGTACATACGAAGCTCCTAGTAAAAAAGAGGAAGGGGTACTGGCCGCTTTTGGCAGTGTTCCCCCTAGTAAAAGATTAGCCAACTATTACGTTGACACCGCTCTCTGGACGGTAGCACTGAGTGCCAAACAAACGGTCAGCAGTGTACAGTGTGCTTAAAAATTCCTGTTTGTACTGCGTTTGACTACGTACGCCAAGCTGCTCTGCGAGGACATAGACGTCCTTATGGCCCAGAAGGGCTGCACGAGCACCGGATACACCGTCGGGTACAGGTACGTTGGTGCTGACGTATACATCTACGCCGTAAATCTCACCAATCTTACCGTTCACAGTACCTTTGTTGTTTACAAAGTCTGTGCTGTTGTACCGCTCAATACCACGGATGGCATTACACAGTGAAGGAGGAATGACAAAGAAGCGACCAGACATGGGCACATCAGCGTCGTCCAGCACCTGTAGTGCGTCACGCATAGTAGCGTCAGTGAACTCAGAAGTAACAGCAGCACCGTCCCACGCAACAGCTGCGCCATCAGTGGCGTCAGGCATGATGGAGTTACTGTGCTGGAAGTTAGTACCAGTACCGTCACCCAACTTAGTTCCGTTAGAGAACAGGATGGTGTCAGTTTGACGTGCCAAGGCGTAACCAGCATCTGAAGTGTAGAACCGACGCAGTGAGGCCAAAGCCTGTGTCTCGGTAATATCTTCAATCATGCGGGAGTATTCCCAGTGCTGGTCGATGTTAATGACAAGCTCTCCCTCAGTCTCAGCAATCAGGGACACAGAGGTCTCTGCTACTTTCTGAGAGGAATCACCACGAATGGGAGAAGGTACGTGAATAGTATCACCCTTCTTGCCCTTCATAGACATCTTCTTTACGAGGTTAGCAAGTACAAGGTTTTTCTCGTACTCAGCAATTACTTCGTCAGACCAGATTTGTGGTACGAATGTGGCAGCTGTACCAGTGTTACCAGCGGGACCAGGAATACTGGTGACCTGTGGTGCTGCATTATAAGGATTTGAACCAGCCATGATAGGCTCCTTCTACGTTAGCGAACTCGCCCTTCTTGATACGCCTGCATAATTTCGTTTGACAGGGCTTCGTATCTATCAGGGTCTGTTTTCATTAGTTTAATTATGTCAGCTCTACGATAGACCCGTTTACTACCTGCGTTACCGCTGCCAGTAGTAGAACCCGTTGACGCCTGCTTAACAGCCTGCTGTCGTGCTACAGTCTCGTTCTGAACTGCCTGTCGGGCGACTGAGGCACGTTCCTTGAAGGTACTGATAAGCTCATCAGCGGCTCCTAGCTCGTAACCTTGGTCTGCTCTCTGGAACAGTTCCTTCCGAATGTCGGACTCTTGAACCCATGTCTTAAAGTTAGGGTCTTGGAGTACCTGTGTCATGTCAGGGTGCTTAGCTTGCAGCTGCTGCACTGAGGCAGTTCGTTGCATGTTCTGTGCGGCCTGACGTGCCTGTACCACTTCGGGGTGGGTTTCAATAGCTCTGTTTACTGCCTTCTGGGGGTCCTCGAAGAAATCTACTTCCTCTACGGGCTCCGGTTCAGGCTGTGATTGAGATTGGATTTGGTTAATGACATAGTTGTCTACAACCTTTCGCAGTTCCCCTACTTCAGAACCTTGTGAACCAATGAGCTTCTCAGCACTCTGGTGCATCGCTACTACTTCTCGGATGGACTTCCCTTGGTACTTCTCAGGGAGGTCGTCTTCCTGCGGGGCCGCTGTAGTGTCTGCTGCCTCGAATGAGGTGGCGACATCACTAGCCGACATTGCTGCTTCGTCCGTTGGTAGGCTGTCAAGATTTTCGTCTAGGGCTACGTCTTCCAGTATCTCTGCTGCCATAATGTTTACTCCTGTGCTTACGCATTATCAAGATTGTTGGGTGTTCTCTTGTGCTATCTTCTGTTCCCGCTTTTTTACCCATTTGTCCGCAGCAGTAGGAAAACCAGCTGGGTCATTTCCGGGTAAGCTGAAGTTAGGGACAGTTCGCACTTTAGTAGCACTGTTCGGACAATTTAGGCAATCAATCGTCAGTTCGGTGTTCTCTACCAGCTTGTCTACGTATAAAGTGCCGCAAGCGTTGCACTGAAAATCATTCAGAACCTTCACTGTTCTCTTCCTCCGCTCGTTGTATCGTGGAGGGGAAGTTAATGATAAGGGCTATAGCAGCCAACTTACCTTGCTTCGTGTAAAGGTCCTTCTCGTCTTTAATGTCCTGAATATCCTCTAGTAGATGGATATTGTCCGCGAGTTCCTGGGTCAGTAGCTCCCACCCACGGGTCTTAAACATTGTCTTCATCTCCGCGAAGTACTCCTCGTCGTCCATGAAGTCGTCATCTGATTCGTTACTAGCCATATTTACCCCTTGCCAAGGTTGACTTGTGTAGTAAAATGTGTTACTCTTTTATTCTTATTATACCCATATAGTAACACATTTTTACTCAAAAGTCAAGCATTATTTGTCTTTTATGTCCTTTTTGGTGCTAGGGGCCTTCTTTTGGTTCTTAATCGCCTCTTCTAGGGCCTTAAGCCGCTTATCGTACCCCTCAAGGATAGGGTTAATTTGCTCGACCAACTTGTTTAAATCACCACGCATCATCATAAGTATTGCCTCTCGTTTAGTTTATTGTGTTTGATTATTGCTTCCCCTGCGAAGCTCCATGTCCTTCTCTTTTATATTAAGTTCCTTCTCCTTCAGCTTAGTCTCCGCAATCTTAAGGCGTCTGCTAAACTGCTCAGCTGTCACACCGTCACGCACATCAGCCACAGCGTCAATACGCTCAACTTCCAGCTTCTGGGGCTCCAGCTCTGCCTCAACCGTGTACTTTTGAGCACGCGCATTGGACTCAGCAGCCTGCGCCTCAAAGACAGCAATCTGAGCCTGCTGCATCTGCATCTGCATCTGGTGCATCTGCTCCTCCATCTGCTTCTGCTTAGCCTCCGCTTCAGGATTAGGCTGTGCTGCTTCCTTAAGGATTTGCTGGAGTTCCTCCGAATTAGCCAAGTCCATAGTGTCCACAATTGACTGCACAATGGCAGGGTACATGGGGGACTCAGGAGAGGCTGTCTGGAGGAGTTGTACTAACTGCGAGGTCTGGTACTCACGGCCCATAGTGCCTAAAGTGGACTCCACAATGAACTTATAGTCGTTCACTGGGTAGTTCTCAGGGTCAAACTGCATATAACGCCACGCAGCCTTCTCTACGAAAGGCATCCAGAACCCCTCTTGGAAGTTTAACACGGTACGCTTCTGACGCTTGATGATACCACCCATCGCCATTGAGACAGCGCCCGTCTTATTGTTGGAACCCATCCCTTGGGCAAACTCACCCCCATCGACTGCACCTGTGGACTGTTGTACCATCTTCTGCAACTCAGCTGCCTGTGCGAAGGTGATTTGGTTGACGTTGCCAAAGTTGAACTCGTTGAGCACCTCTCTAGGGTTACCGTTGGTCAGAATCATCTTTCCTGGTCTGATTTGAGGCTTGTGTCCCCTTGGGATTCGTGTAGCGTCCATAGCCAACATAGGGTGGATAGTAAGAGCGAGAGCATCAATACGCGCACGAATTTCGGCATCGAGGGCCTTTTGGGAGTTATATCCTTTCTCACACACACCTCTTCCCCAGAACAGACCGGGCACGTTGTCCCACTGAAAGGCAACAATAGGCCTGTCCTGCATCATGTAGGGGTTCTCTTCTGCCTTCAACAGTACCCCTTCGTTGGCAACTACAACAATGGCCTCTACCCAGTAGGAATCATCTGAGGCGTCCTCTGGGAACAACTCCTCTACGTTCTCTGAGATGTCGTCCTGAGGGTTAGCCTCAGCACCTTGAGCCTTCTTGAGGAGGTGACGAGGCACCAGCCCATAATACTTTAGGAGGCGTACTTTGTCGTCGTAGGGGACAGTGGACATTTCAGGATTAGGCTCAATGTCTTGGTCCTGTGCTGCTGAGCCCACGTAGACGTCCTTGTAGACCCCTGATTCCTGCATCTCGGTAATATGGTGTGCAGGGACAAACTCATCCGTAGCCACACCCAAAGCACTGTTGACACATGTCGCTACAGGGTCAATCCTAAAGTTTTTCATCTGGATGGGCTTCATCTTGACGACGTTGCGCTTCTGTGTACGAGTGCCCACCATCTCCACTTGGCCGCCCATAGCACCTTCCGTAGCAGGCACCATCTCGCTGACTTCCTCAATAACTACTTCTGCGACTCCTGTGCCGTATACTGCGGCATTGATGAGCACTTCTGAGCACTTCTGTCTAATGTGCTGAGTTCTAAAATCTTCTGTGAGTTTGGTCTCCAGTAGAGCCACGTCCATCGGGTCTTGGTCCGACGAATCATCACGTATAGTAAACAAGCGCCCAAGGCCAAAAGTAGACTCTTCGATTTCTGCCACTGACGATTCAACGGCTTGCTGTAGTGCTGGGGTAACAATTCTGCTCCTCTCCGTCTCTCTTGTTTGGTCTTCTTTAGCCCAAAGACCTCGCCATAGTCGGTAAAATTCGTCCCATTGTGAATAGTAATTCGCCTCAGCAAAATCACCCCACTCTTGGGTCTTCCATAGGACAAAGGCCTCAAGGGAGTCTTGGGACTCCAACATGGGGTCGTTGAAGGTGTCCTCCGGGGAGTTTACAATCTTACCTTCTGTTACGTATTGAGTGGCCATAGGGTTTAGTCCTTGAATTGACGAGGCATGTTGCTGAGTTTAGTGGCGGCCTGCTTACGTACCTTGCGAGAGCCTTTAGCCACCTTGGTACGTAGCTGGGCACGTTTGACCCTATCCTCTTCTTTAGACTGCTTATCTAATTTAGCGAGGTGAGCCTTAAGGCGTGCTTTGGAGGCTTTCTTCTCTGCTTCGGTCTTAGTCGGCATTATGTATTCTCCACTGAGTGATTATTGTTGTATCCTTTAGGGTGTTGTTATCAGAGTATCTCAAACCACCAGAAGTCTTTGCAGACGTACACATCAGTACCCACAGTGACCTGTATGGTGCCTGAGATGGTGTCTATCCCTGTGAGGACACCTGTGAGGTCTGATGCGTCTTGGGCGCGGAACTTAACCCGTACCTGTGTCGAAGGCGGTATACCAGCATACTGCGCCACTACAGGGGCGGGAACAGGGGAGACCATCGACACATAATCTTGAATATAGTGTATGGTCTGTAAATCAGGGTCGTTCTCATTAAGAGGGGTGGTTAAAATAAGGGTCTCATCAGCCACTAAACGGCGAATGTTGCCGTTAAGGATGCTTGAGTCCTGTAGAGTAACCTGTACAGGGTCACCGCTCTGTAATGTCCTAAATTGCTCTGTAAAAGGCATCTTTAATATCCCGTGAGGTCATCAATAGGTGACCAATCATCATCCATGCCATCTAAGGCACTAGCGTACGCCACATCCACTATCTGGTCTTGATATGCAAGCGAATCTACCAAGTCGTCATGCGTAAGTTTGGAGGGGAACTGGAAAATCTCATCTAGCAGTCTAGAGTTCCAGTCACCGACCTTCAGGGTGATTCTCTTGTGCTCAAAGCGCCCCTGTAGGGCCCATACCACCCTGTCTGTCTTTTTCTTGTTCCCGTGGGACAGCATCTCAACCCGAAAGTAGCGGTTCCTCTTCCTCATAAGGTCGCTCAGAGGGGACATAATGGCCTGCTGAGCGATTCCTTTCTCAATCCCTACCTTAGTAGGTCTGTAGTGTGCAACGGCCTCAAAGATGCGCCTAGCGGTCTCTGCGAGGTCCCAGCGCCCATAGATGATGTCTTCGATGAACCAATCGCCCGCCTGATTCACTCCGTTGACACATATGGCCGTGTTATCTAGGCGACTCTTAGACTTCGTGTTACCTACCTGCTCAAAACCAGCAGGGTCTACTGTGATGTAGTACTCTAGGCCACTGGGGGTCTCTTCTGCGAACTTGAGCCACTCTTCTTTGAACAATTGGGACTCTCGGGCCTCAAAACTGGCCATAAACTCCTGCCTAAAGGCAAAAGACGACTGAGAGCGTTTAGCTGCTTCAATCTCACTCGGGTCCAACAACGGATTGTCGTATGAGGTGAGGTGCCACGATTTCCACTCTGGGTCATTTCCAACTTCTCCGTACTGATACAGCTCCCAAAAGTGATTTCTTCCCTGAGGGGTGCCAATAAACACAGCAGAGCCCTTTTGGTCAGTCAGGGCGGGTCTAAGTACCTCTTCCCATACCTCGGGCTTCATAGTTCCGTACTCATCCAACACTACAAACTTAAGGCTAACACCGCGCATCGTATCAGGCCTGTCTGAGCCCTTTAGGCTTATCTTAGCACCATTTATGAGGGTCAACTGTAGGTTGTTAATGTGGGCCTTCGCTATGAGGTCTCCCCCAATGTCCAGCAGGGTGCTCCATAGTACATCTCTGGCCTGCCCCTGAGTCTCAGCAACATAAAAGACGTGACTATCTGCCTTGGTGCATTGTAAGGCCTCAATAAGCAGTCTGTAAGCAGCATAGCGCGTCTTGCCACAACGACGACCCGCCGCAATGACTTTGAATCTAGTTCCATCGTTCCACACCTCTTGCTGCCAAGGGAGCAACTCTACGTTAAAATCACTCATCTAGAGACTCATAATCGCCCTCTAGGTCACTTTCGCCACCTATGGGTGACACATCGACCCCAGGAACACCCGAAATGTTGATTTGGATGGCGTTACGGCCCTTATCAGCACCCGCTAACTTGTCAAAGGCACTTACAGGCATTATACGGTCAACCACTATCTTCCAAGCTGCTGCCTGATTCTTATGGTCGTTGTCTAAGGCAGCGTTTAGGATGGAATCTAGTACCTTACGGCTCTTAGGGGAGTTAAGCATTCGCTGCCTATACTCCTTCATCACCGTACCTTCACCCTTAGGCCGCCCTACAGGGTTCTTCTTTGCCTTAGGACGCCCCGTAGGGTTACCACTTGGTTTAGTTGGCATTTTACTTTTCCTTTTCCCATTAAACGGAGGAACATGAGCCTTAGCGGCCTCTAAGTGAGGCAAAATACCTACATAAGTGGTGATATGTACTACTTAGTAGGCACTTCATATGTGGGTTTATTTGGTAGTGTTGTTAAGTAAAGGTGGGTAGTATCCAATATGTGTGGATAGTTGATGCCTTTACTTAAGGCAGTTCGTATGACCGAGCAACCGTTTAGGTTGAGAGGGAATGTAAGAACCTCTCTAAGACTAAACAACTGTGTATACATTATATACCTATATAGTATCATATTTTCAACCAAATGTCAAGCATTATCTTAACTTTCTACTAATGGCCACATAAGACCCCCCTCAAGTGTGCCTTAAGCCCCCCTCCGGTGCCCGCCAGGAGTCCCAGGGAGGTACATAAGAATCCTCAATTAAATCAGGAGGCTACATAGAGATATAACCCCAGGGAATACCTCTTTTTAATTTGGCCTTTTAAGTGGAGAGGTGGCTACCACTAAAAATTAAATATACAGCAGACCCCTCGGGCCCGCCTAAACCCGGCCTGTCGCCTGAGGCTACATGTCGCCCCAAGCTACACACATGGATGCACAGGGTTGACACAAGGCCACTGGTGTGCTGCCCCTATGCAACTATTTGCACACCCCTAGCACACACCGTACCCAAGTGT
>Ga0206677_10001132_pt1 | contig 24976 bp, 41 predicted proteins | sample M130m12015metaG_FD_155475 | JGI IMG/M metagenome (GOLD analysis project Ga0206677, IMG submission 155475) | Ammonia-oxidizing marine archaeal communities from Monterey Bay, California, United States - M1 30m 12015 | ecosystem: Environmental > Aquatic > Marine > Intertidal zone | place: USA...
GCATCACATTATGAAGAACAATGCTAAAAAAGTATTCTTTGAAGTTATGAGAGACCAGTTAGAGGGCATTACGATAGACACACCTGTTAATATAACTTATCAGTTATTTAGCCCAGACAGAAGAAGAAGAGATAAGATGAATGCAATAGCTGTTGTATCTAAATTTCTTTTGGATGCTATAACACACTATGGTTGCTGGGAAGATGACAATGATGACTTTGTTAAGACAGAGACAATACTACCTACAGAATACGACAAAGGTAATGGTAGAATAGAAGTTGTAATTGTTAATAACTTTTAGTTATTATATTTTTATTTTGTCATATATTTATGTATGACTAAGAATGAGTTATTAGCAGAGCTTTACAAGAGCCACAAAAAGTGGGTTGGATTGGCTGTTAAGTTTGTAGGCTCTAATATGTTTGCTGAGGATTTAGTACAAGAAGCATATTTAAAAATACACAGGTCTTTAAAAGACGTTAATAAGATTTTAAACGAAGATAACGGAATACGATTCGGTTACTTCTACAGTACTTTGTTTAGTGTTTGTATTGATTATAAGAGGGTAAAAAGTAAGCAGCCTCTCGTTGAGTATGATGAGGTTGTTTACTCTTACCAAGTTTTAGAAGCTTTTGACATTAAAGAAAACTATGCCTTCCAGAACTTAATGGATAGTATCGATAAAGAGATAAAGCAATGGCATAGGTACGATATAATGTTTACGGACATTTACTACAAGACAGATATATCTCTAAGAGGTTTAGAGAAGGAAAGCAAGTTTATAGATGAGGATGGTAATCAGTACAAAGGCATAAGCCTAACCTCACTATACAACACATCTAAGAACTGCAAGAGAAGACTAAGAGAAAAGTTTGATGAAGATGCTCAAGATTACTTTAACGGAGACTACGACAAATTATTATAACCAGCACAACATTATGAAGAATTGGAAAGAGAAAGATTTGTTTGAATGGTTATCTAAAAACTATTACAAACAACTTGTAAATAGCAAGAATCCAATATCTAGATGGGATTGTTATGATTTAGATAAGTGTCATAGAGTAGAGCTTAAATGTAGACGAAAGCATTACAACACATTAATACTAGAAAAGTCCAAGTACGATGCTATTATTTCTGAGTCATTAAAACATCTTGACATACCAATCTATATTAACAGTACTCCAGAGGGAGTGTACTTATTTAACTTAAACAAAATAAAACCTAATTGGTTTGAGAAGTCATTACCTGCAACAACAGAATTTGAGAACAGGGTTTGGGTTAAAAAAATTATAACTGAATTAGATATAAGTCAATCAGTAAAAATAAAATAACATTTATTGTAACTACATATTATGGAAGAATTTAAAGGAGATAAAAGAACTAAAGCTTACAAGGAATGGAAAGCTAAGTTTGATAAAGACAATGAGAATAAGTCTAAAGGACTTGGAGATACTGTAGCCAAGATAACAAAAGCTACAGGTATCAAGAAGGTTGTTAAGTTTATTGCTGGAGAAGACTGTGGTTGTGATGAGAGACAAGATAAGCTGAATAAAGTATTTAAGTACAGGAATGTTAAATGTTTAACTGAAGATGAGTTTAATACTTTAGCTAAGTACTTTGACACTAACCAAACGATATACAATAAACACGCACAGAAAGAGTTACTACCTATAGCACAAAGAATATTTAGTATAAGGATAACAGGATGTACCTCTTGTGCATTTAAAGGAAAGGTTCTTAATCCATTGAAATCAGTTTACTCTACATACAAATAGATATTAAATTTATTTGTTATATGAAATAATAATACTATATTGCAGTTCATTTAAAATACAACATTATGAAAAATATAAAACTGCTAAACGGAGATGAGTTCAAAGTCTCTGATATTATACCTAAGATGTATGATGATGTTTTTTACTATGGCTACTTAGGTCAACACGCATTATCATCTTCTTCCTGCAAGAAATTAATAGAGTCCCCTAAGGCATACGCAACATCACTTACTGAAGGTTCGCCAGATAGTCAAGCACTTAGAGATGGTAGACTAACACACTTATGTGTACTAGAACCACATAGACTTGATGAGTTTACATTTGTAGACGGAACTAAAGCCAGTAAGAGTTTTAAGTTAACAGCAGAAGAGTTAGGTAAGGATTTGGTTTATACTAACCTAGAACTTAACAAGGCACAGAAGATAGCTGAAGCTGTATTGGCTAATGAAGAAGCTGCTGCTTTACTAAGTGGATGTGAGTTTGAGATACCTGCAATAGGAGAGTTTATGGGATTACCATTTAGAGGTAAGGCAGATGCAAAGAAAGGAACAACTATCATAGACTTAAAGACTACAGCCAACATACAAGACTTTGAGTACTCAGCTAAGAAATATAGTTATGACTTACAGGCAGCTTTATACCTAGACTTGTTTGATGCAGATGACTTTATATTCCTAGTAGTAGACAAGAGAACGTTAGATGTTGGAGTCTATACTATTACAGCAGGATTTGTAGATAGTGGACTACAGAAGCTACAGGTAGCTACAGACGCTTATAAGAATTATATTATGAGTGACTACGATTTAGAACAGTATACATTTTACGGAGAATTGTAGTATGCCATTTAACAAGGATGTGTCCGACCACTTCTATGAACTAGGACTTGACTTACTATTTATAGGTTACACTAGAGCAGACCTAAGGCTTTGGATTAAGAAGGCAGAAGAAGATGAGTGTTATGAAGAGTGTGACGGATTACTTAGAGCGTTAAACTTTAAGGGTAGTATGGAGGAAATGGGATATAACTATGGCGAAGAAGAAGAAGACTTCATTTAACTATTACAAGACAAACAACGAGGCTCAGAGTCATTGCTTTAAAAAAGGATACGTAATATACCCAGAGGCATTTGAAGGTAGCTGGAGAGTATCAATAGAGCTAGGACATAGGAAGCATACATATCCAGAGGTATTGTCGCTTACAGAGGCTTATATTAAAATATGGAAAGAATACGAAAAAATACAAAACAGAGATAACAATGGCAAAACTTAGAACATACAACGTAGAAGCAGCTAAACAATTAGCTGATAAATTTGTAGAAATAACAGGATTAGATTTAACAAGCACATCAAGATATCAAGAACAAGCATACTTTAGAGCTTTGTTCTATAAGGTAATGTGTGATATAAACGGAATGAATGATAGAATGATATCTGAATGGTTTGGAGATATGGGAGTAAAAAGAAACAGGTCATCTATATTCCACGCATTAAGAAAGATAAATGTTTACTATGAAAGCTTTGTTAAGTTTAGAAATGTTTATGACTTATTCTTTGACGATAAGAAGAAGCAAAGAGAAAGAATAGAAAGCAGGAAGTCTGAAAGGGTTAGGATAATAAACGAAAGAATAGATAGAAAGCTTGATGCATCGGATAGAAATAAGATACACGAGTTAGCAGATGTTATTCCAGAAGATAGGATAGATGAGATGTATGAGATGATGACGTTAAGGATGAAGTCTTGGGCTTGGAAATCAAAAGATAGATGTGAGGTAATACAGAGCAGTACATCAATGGATGGAATGTGCTGGTAAACAAAACCTAAACATATCGTTATAGTATTAAGATTAAACTTATGGCTAAATCAAATGAGATTAAACCTACTGATGGTAGGAAGTATAACAAAAGGAAGAAAGGTCAGTTAGATGTTGTTAAACCTACTACAGCAGCTATAAACAAAGCTAAGAGAGAAAGGATGAAGGAGTTCGGAGTCAAAGCCATTAAAAAGGTATTTGGTTCTGAACAAGACTTCTGGATGAGTCTAGCAGAAGAGGCTAAGAAAAACCATAACGATAGAAAACTATTACTAGAGTATGTCTATGGGAAACCTAAAGATGGGTTTGGTAATGCTACACAGAAATCAGCAACACCTGTTATAAATTTCTATGGACACCAACCTCCTACACAAGAAGATATTATAGATGTAACACCAGAAGATGAAGAATAGCATAAACTTACACGATAAGTACATACCTTTATTCCAAAGCAAGACAAGATACAATGTTATTACAGGAGGTAGGGGTAGTGGTAAGTCTTTTGGTATAAACGTATTCCTACTAAACCTTACATACGAAAGTGGACACAAGATATTGTTTACTCGTTATACAATGGCATCAGCCAATACATCTATTATACCAGAATTTGTAGAGAAGATTGATATGATGGGAGTAAATGCTCACTTTAGGATAACTAAGGATGAGATAACTAACCTACAGACAGGTTCTTCCATTATATTTAAGGGTATAAGGACATCTAGTGGTAATCAGACAGCAGCACTCAAGTCTTTGAACGGAATTACAACGTTTGTAGTCGATGAAGCAGAGGAACTTGATGATGAAGGTACATTTGATAAGATAGATTTCTCTATAAGGTCTCAAAACAAGCAAAACAGGGTTATTTTGATACTAAACCCAACTACAAAGGAGCATTGGATATATCAGAGGTTCTTTTTAGGTAATATTGTTGATGCAGGTCATAACGGAACTAAAGGAGACACAACTTACATCCATACAACGTATAAAGACAACAAAGATAATCTATCAGACTCATTTCTTAGCAGAGTATTAGAGATGAAGGCTAGAAGACCAGATAAATACCAACATCAGATACTAGGAGGATGGTTAGCTAAGGCAGAAGGAACAATTATAAGAAATTGGAAGGTTGGAGACTACATACAGACAGAAAAGACCATTTATGGGCAGGATTTTGGGTTCTCTGAAGACCCTACAACACTTGTAAAGATTTCTATAGATGATTTTAACAATAGAGTCTATGTAAAGGAGATTTATGGTAAAACAGGGCTTTCTACGTCTGATATAGCAAATATGAATAGGGCTGAATGTGGCTTAGACTTGATAGTTTGTGACTCATCAGAACCTAGACTTATAAAAGAACTAAAGAAGAAAGGATTGAACATACAACCTGCTGTAAAGAAGAGTGGTAGTATACTATCTGGTATAGCACTTATGCAGGACTATGAAATAATAGTAGACCCTAGAAGTAAAGGTGTTGTAAGAGAGTTTAATAACTATGTATGGCACGAGAAAGGTGTAAGACCAATCGATAAGTTTAATCACTTCTGTGATGCTATAAGATATGCCTTGATGAGATTAGCTACAAGTAAGAACAAAGGTATCTACACAATAAGATAGAGCGTTTAATATAAAGGGGTGCGTTTATTATGGAGGGGTAACAATTAATTTTGTTGCTCCTTTCTTATTTTTATTCCGTCTTTGTTATGAAGGGGTAACTCACTATGTTTAATATGATGGGGTATGTTTAATACGGAGGGGGTACTATGTTTAATATAATGGGGGTGGGGTTGCAAATCTGTTGGCTTTTGGCTAAAAAATAATTTAACAGTTTTTCTTTGGTAGTTTAAAATAGTTTTTGTAGTTGCGTGCCTGTACATTTGTTATGTTTTATGTTACAAAGCTATATTTTGTAAAAGCATCTAAAAAGCATTAAAAAAAAGTTTTTGTAAAGTTTTTTACTTTTTTTGTTGTTTATTAAAAAAACTTTTGTAGATTTGCTTCAGTTCTTTGACATATTGAAAATACACTTTTAACCTCGTTCGCTTTGCGTTCGGGGTTTTGGTGGTAAAAAATAACATTAACTAAAAACTAAATAAGATGAAAACAATTTGGCAGACTGAATGGGAGACAATAAAAAAAGGTCAAGAATATACCTGTGAATATTTTGATGATAATGGAAACATAAAAGAAATTACTGGTTTTGTGGACTATGTTTTACAAAATTCTTGGTATACATTAATTACATTAACTAATGGTTTTGAATATGTTTCATATACAAAAAAATACTTAAAAGCAAATAATATAAAAAGATACTAAAATTAATAATAATTTAAAACAATAATATGAATACAGAAAAATCAGCTAAACAAATAGTAAAAGATTTGAGAATTAAAACAAAAAAATTGTCTGAAAGTACTAACCAAACATTAGAGCAATTTAATAGGCTTGAATATCTAAAAAAATTAATTATACAAATAGAATCGGAATTTAATTTATAGAAAAAAACATTAATTTAATTTTATACAATATGAAAACAATTAAACAAGTATTAAAAAAAGCAAATCAAATATTAACAGAATGCGCAAAGGGTGCTTCCTATGCAATTAACAACTAAAAAACTTTATACAATGGACGAAACAATACAAATAATAAAAAGCCTAGCAAATTTGACAGACAATCTTTACCTGTTAGATAAAATAACTTTATTAGAGCAACAAATCAAAAACGAACTTAATAAATAATATTATGAGCATTTCAACAAAACTACAACAAATAGCTGAGGATAATAATTTTGATATTGACCTAGCAAACGCATATCATAATGAAGATACTTTTAACGACTTTTGCGATAAAGTTAACGATGCAATAATGCAGGAACAAATCATATATTATTATGAAGCTATGAAGTATTTAATGCGAGAAGATGCTTCTCTGTCTGATAGCTTAGATATAGCAAGCGAATACGGATTAAGAACCGAAGACTTAAACAGCGAACTTTTAGCGACGTTATTATATCAACAAAAATTAACTGAGCAATGGTACGGAATTGAAGAACAAGTAAAACAACTTTTTAACAACTAAAAATAAATAACAATGATTAACACATACAAAATTAACTTAGTATTATTATTAAAACTTAGCAACACAAAAAAGGATTTTCTTTGTTTTAATGTTGAAAATAATACAATAACGGAATACACATTAACAAATGATTTAACAAGGCACAGGTTAAAATATCAAACATTTAAATTAGTGCAAATAATAAAACCACAGATAAATAAATTAACAATAGAAATATAAAACAATGAGAAACTTATCCGACCACTATTTAAAAGAATTAAAGAAACTATCTAAACAGGAATTAATACAACGTATTGACTGGAAAGAGGGAACTATCAACAGACAAAACAACGTTAACGAGATAAGCGGAGTTTATAAAATAAACGTCTATAAAAACAAATCTTTAGTACATTCCATTTCAATGGGTTGGAAAGATAACCCACACGGTGCAAGGTTTAACCAGGTTAAGGACTTAGCCAGTAGTCTAATGACAGCTTACCAAGATTACGAAAGTTTAATTGAAACCGAAATAATTATAAAAGATGACTGGGACGAATTACCAAACAATTAAAACACTATAACAAAATGAAAGACTTAATTAATTTACTAGAAAATAACTTTGAAAAGTTAGATGCAAATACTTATGCTGAATGGCTAAACGATAACCAAACAGAACCAACCACAGCAAAAGGAATGATTAAAAAAATGCATTGGCTGGATGATAAATGTAAAACACTATTAACAGATAAAAGAGTTAAACTCGTTATAGATGATAGGGCTTTAATTGTAAACATTTTAACAAACTAAATAACTAAGATATGAACAGAAAAGAATTACTACAGGAATTAATAGAACTACAAAGCGATGAGTTTGACTTTAAAAAGGCTATGTATCTAACAAAAAAACAAATAATAAGAAAGATAATACAATGCGCTCACTATTATAAAGAGGAACACTATTGTTCACAGTTTGTTATAGAAACATTAACGGAATAAATAACAATATTTTACAATAAATTAAGCCACTTTTACGAGTGGTTTTTTTTATGCAATAATTTTATAAGGTATTGGAGCTCAAATATAGTAGGGTTATGTAGGGTAAACACCATAAAAATCGTACATCTAAGCGACTTTTATACTAAAATAATACCAATATACTAGTTATTTATTAGAGTAGCTTAAAAGAAGCGTAAATCCTCTTTTATGGGAAGTAAGTTACCCAATGTTTAGATTTCAACAAAATATCTTTTCAATAAAAACTGGATATTCGAATCTGAAAAAATAGAAAAAAGTAGTTTACTATAGGGCTGATTTTCCATTTTGTAAAGTACTGATTTACAACACTTGTCAAAAAAAAGTTGTCGCTACTTTTACAAAACATACGACACTTTTCATTTTCTATGTCTTTCTACTGTTCTTATAGTTACTCCTAATATGTCCGATATATCTTTATTGTTTATATCTGGCTTTAGGTTTAGTATTTCTTGTATCTTTTGTTTAGTCTTTATATTAGCTACTCTACTTATCTCTTTTATCTTAACATCTATCTCTAGACTTCTTCTCATATCTTCTAGGTACTGTGAATATCTGTTCTTATATTCTTTGTTCCATTTATAGATACTGACGTGTATCCAAGACATAGGTTTATTATAGTTGGTAAAGTTTCTTACATAGTGTCTATTCCAGTTACCATCTAATTTAGACATCCATACAAACTCATAACCATCGTATACTACTTTATGGTTAGTTATGTCTTTTAGTTGTTTAAGGTGGTTATCTGACCAACTTGTCTTATACATCTAAGAAATAATTAAGGTATTCTGAGTATTCATAATTTTTATCTATTTTATTATATTTAGGATTAAATATATTAATATAAACATATTCGCCTAATAATAAATTTTCACATACAAATCCATTAGGTATCTCAATAAAGTAAACACTATCAAATCTCTTTGTTTTCCTATGTTCTAATATTCTACTAAAAACAGAATAACTAGACATACCAACATAAACTACAACATTGTCTTTGTATAAAAAATATATTCCTTTGTAGTTTACCTGTTTACACCTGCTCTTTAAATTTACTCTTTTCTTATAAAGCTCTAAATAGTCACTAATACCACTATAAGTATAAGTCATACATCTATAGTTATTGTTTCTGTATCATTCTCCGAGTCTCTTATGAGTTTAAGAATGGAATTGTATCCTTCTATCTCGGAGATATAATTGTTCTTTATGCATCCTATGATGTGCATTAATCTAAGCTTATACTTATCAGACATTATAGTCCTGTAGTAATACCATTATCTATCACACCTATTATGTGTCTAAAGGTACTTCTTTCTTGTTCTCCTGTTACATCTACTCCATTGATGAAGAATCTGTAGTGGTCTTTCTTGTCTGTTGGTCTTAGTTCAAAGTTATTCATCTTTTGTTGGTATTAAGGTTTCTAATTGTTTTTCTATCTCTTCTACTTTTCGGTTAAGTTTGTTAGTGGCAACGTATATTGACGTTATAGCACTTTCTATAATCTTAAACCTCTCTTTAGTTGTATGTTTCTTCTTTAGACTCATAATTAGTATACTAGTTGTTTTGGTTGTTCTAACTTATCTATAGACACCCTAATAGACTTTACTGGTATATCTCCATCTAAATAAATATTCCAAGACTTAACAACAGCATTATAAAGCCATTTCTTCTGAAGTTGATTTCCTTTATTCTTGTTCCTTACAACTGTATTTCTAACCCAGCACACAGCAGAACCTTCGCTAACTACAATACCACACAACATCTTGAAGAAGTTCTCTGCAGTATCTATACTGATATGTTTTGTGTTCTTCTCCATTAGTTTGTTGAACATAAAGCACAAGAAGCTAGAGGAAAATACTTTATCATTCTGCTTAGAGTATAAAGGATTTATAGTAGATATGATATTTTCTAGCTTATCATTGTTTGATGAAACATAATCAAGTACAGATTGATTGCAAATATTTGTTTGTTTAGAACTATCTGCAGAATATCTATTCACAAGTATTAGTTTAGCTGTAGCTGCCTTTAATGCACCATAAGTATATCCGTTTAATGTTAAGACATCTGAAGCACTTCTATTCTTTCCAGTATCTATAGAACTCATAACATTAGAGTCTACACCTGTAACAAGAATAGCTTTCCAAGAGTGATTTGCTTTTATAGTAGCTTCTAGCCTATGTTGAGCATCCTTTAAAGCACCATCAGAACCTATTATGATAGACTCTCCGTTTTCGTGCCACTTACCTGTCCTCATCTTGTAAACCATAGATGATAAATTTGTTTCAGATAACTTTCTGTTTTTAACGTTTAATGATAAAATCTGTTTTGCTAATGTAGGATTCATATCTACTACACTTACACTCATTTTGTTTGTAATTAATTTCATTTTGTTTATTGTTTATATTAATAATTTATTTACTTTTCAAATCTATTGATTATTTTTGATACTACCAAAATTATTCTACTAATTTTAATACGATGCCATAAATTAGCATCCCTATTGTTAGTGAAAATGCTAGAAATAGTATTATTCCTTCTAACACATTTGATTTCTTTTTCATAGTTCTTTGTATTTGTCTTTTAATGATACATAGTGATAATCAGACTTACTTAGCTTTAGGTCTATTAAGTCATCCATTGCTTCCTGTCTTTTTATACAAGCAGGTAATTTGTCTATTAGTTGTTGTAGTTTCTGTATTAATTTCTTTTTGTACATATTTTATTATTTAAATTATTAACCAACCTATTAAAAGTCCTACAAAAAAACATACTATTGCTGTTTTAAATAATAGTATTATTGCTATAAAACATTCTTTGTCTGTCATAGCATCTTATAGTTTATTAGTTAGGTATCTTTCTAGTCCTGCTAATGCTCTCCAAGCTACCTTTGTTAGGTGTAAAATACCATCTTCATCTACAGGATTAACTGTATGGTCTATTAAGTGCCTAGTTAGAGCATCATATTCGTCTTTTGACTTATTCATATCCCAATGTAGTGGTTTATCTGGATGATGTTGGTCATTACCAGCCTTACTACACTTAGACACCTCTTTCAAGGCATTTGGGAAGTACTTTAGCACTCCACTAAACACAGGTATGTTCTTTCTAGCTTCAGCATTGCTTAAAACCTTCTCTACATACTGGTATTGCCCATCTTCTTGCATTTCTGCCCATTTTTCTCTTGTATTCATACTAATTCTTTTGATATATTCTGGTTATTACTAATTGAATGATTCCAAAGTAGAAAACAATGTCTTCTTCGTAAACTTCTTCGCTTTCAAAGGGATAATGCCTTAATCCTAGCAATAAACCCTTAAAAAACCCAATTCTTACCTCATATCTTACTAAATCCATTGATTAAATTGTTAATAATTAATATTAATTTGACTTTGATATTAGCAAATATAGTTTTATTTTATTTATTTACCTAATAAAAAGACAAAAAACATAAAAAGCGTTATAAGATTATGAGTAAAATAGAACTTGATATTAGTATTCCTAACGATTTAAGTGGTATAACTGTACAGCAGTACCAAGAATACGCTAAACTATGGGAAGATAACAAGGAAGTGGAAGATTATGAGTTTATCAACAAGAAAACACTAGAGATATTCTGTGGATTGGACTTAAAAGACTCTTTTAAGATACCAATTAACACTTTTGATACCATATTAAGTCACATAAACGACTGTTTTAATGAGGACAAGCCATTTATAAACAGATTTAATATGACTGATGCAGAAGGTATTACTGTAGAGTTTGGTTTTGAGCCATCTCTAGATAAAATATCATACGGAGCATTTAAAGATGCTGAAAATTATATGAAAGACGTAAAAGACTTACATAGATTAATGTCAGTTCTTTACAGACCTATAATAAAAGACATAAGCAACAAGTATCACTACAGAATAGCTGAGTATGAGGGTAGTGATATGTTCTCAGAAGTGATGAAAGATGCACCAGTTAACGTAGCATTGGGAATGCAGGTTTTTTTTTATCGTTTAGGGACAAAATTGTCGAAATATACAATGGACTCTTTAATGGAACAGGCGAAATTAACGACCAACAAGGAAGGAAGGCAGCTTTTGGAAGAAAATGGGGAGATTATCAGTCGTTTTTATGCCTCGCACAAGACGATGTACGAAGACTTGACGAAGTCTCAAAGCTTCCATTACACCAATGTATGATGTACTTGGAATATGTACAAGACAGAGCCAAATTAGAGGCTAGATTAGTAAAAGATATACAAAATAAGAATAGATAATGGCACAAAACCAAGTTTACAACGTACTAGACAGCTTAAAGGCACAATTATTACAGCATCCACAATGTAATACTGTTACTACAGGTAACTTATCTGATGTTGACCTAGCAAAAACAACTATATTTCCCTTAACACACTTAATTGTTGATACAACAACCCTAAGTTCTAGGACAATTACAGTAACACTAAACGTTATTTGTATGGATATAGTCGATATAAGCAAAGATAAAGCTACAGATAACTTCTATGGTAACGATAACTCTCAAGATGTCTTAAACACGCAGCTAAACGTCTTAAACTACCTGTTTATGCAATTAAAGAGAGGAGATTTATGGGATGTTAGGCTAATTACCGATAATGATATGGATGCAACTCCTTTTATGGAGAAATATGAGAATATGTTAGCAGGATGGGAAGGTTCTATACAAATACAATTACCTAACGAGATAAATATCTGTTAATGGAAAAGAAAAATCTTGTAGCAGAGCTAAATAAGATAGCTGAAGAGTTTAAGGTTAGGCTTCAAAGAGGAGCTAGACTAGATAAGACTGTTGCTACAGGTAAATTTGCAAATTCATTTAAGGTTAAGGTAGAGGATGACTCTATAGAGATAACATCTGATGCAGAATATGCAAAGTATGTTGTTGATGGTACTTTACCGTCAAATAGTAATGCAGGTTGGGAGAAGAAGAAGAGAAATATAGAATCTTGGATAAAAGCTAAAGGTATTAGACCTTACAGAAAGCTAAAGAGTGGATATAAGTTTGCGAAAACATCAACACTAAAAGATAGTGCTTATAAAAGTGCTGTTTTTGCTATAATGAATAGTATATCTGAAAGAGGTACAATAAAAAGGTTTGGCTACAAAGGTAGTAACCTATTTGAAAGAGTGTATAAGGAGATTGAAGGTAAGATAGGTGCTGATATAACGGAAGCATACTCTGAAGATTTAAGAATTGAATTAAGAAAAATAATAAATATAAGCAATGAGTAAGATACTAGCAAGAAGTCCTTATTGGATTAATGCAACAGCTACGGATTTAATAAACGCTTCTATAGAGCTATGGGTTTATAGTGGAGTAACAGTACTTAATAGACCTAATACACCTAGTTACACCATAACCTCTACTGTCACAGATACTCCTAATACTGTGTATTGGGATATATCTGATTTAGTAAAAGACTTCATCGATACTAAGTATTATATTACTGAAGACAAAGCTGCTGTGTGGGTTGACTATAGAATTACCACAATCACAGAAACAGGAACAACTGTAGGAGATATACAAACTGGAGACTATGCTGTTTATGGGTATTCTTACTATGGAGAAGGTTATAATTTTACATCTTTAAATGGTTGCCTTATAGACAATGATATAATATACAAATTAGAAGATAATGACGTCTCTATTCCTTTAGCTAAAAAACTGTTTAAGGATATATCTTTTTTTAACGGAGATGAGATAGTTCATTCTGTAGTAAATGATACACCTTCTGATTGGACTGGTTCTGAAGAGCAGATAGAGTACTTTGGTATTAGTGGAGCAACTCCAAACTTATACAGTAATTTTGAGCAAAGAATATATTATAAAGGTGGCACTTTTGAGACTAATAAATGTATAGAGGCATTCTTAGATGAAGAGGAAATATATCCTGTTACAAAGGTAGTTATTTCTTCTTACGACTCTTCTGTTCCATTGAGAACAATAATTGTAGAAAACATAAGTGAATGTAAATACACTCCTTACAAGATAATATTTAGAAATAAATATGGTGCTAAGCAAGAATTATGGTTCTTTAAAGCATCTAGACTGTCTATGGAAGTCGAGAGAGAGCAGTATCAAGGAAACACAATAAAAGACTATAGGGCTGGAAACATATCATCTCACAGGAATGTTGATTTCTATACCACATCTAAAGAGACATTAACTATCAATAGTGGTTTTGTTCCAGAGGAGTTTAACGAGGTGTTTAAGCAACTTATGCTTAGTGAGCAGGTGTGGATAGATTACAAGCAACAAATATTGCCAATAAATGTATCTAACAAAACAATAGACTACAAGACCAAACTAAATAATAAATTAATAAATTACACAATAGACGTAGAATTTTCTTTTAACACAACAAACAACGTTAGGTAGATGAAAAACTTAGAGCTTTACATAGAAGATGGGAATGGAAACAAAGATAGGATTGACTTGTTTGATTATGAGGCAGTAAACTTAAATCAAAAGATAAAAGATGTAAGAGACATTTCTAAGATATTTACTGACTATTCGCAATCTTTTAAAGTACCTGCTTCTTCAAATAATAACAGAATATTTAAGCACTATTATAACTACAATATACAAGATGGGTTTGATGCTAGGTTTAAAAAAGATGGTCTTATACAAATAGGTGGAGCTGACTTTAGGTTTGGAAAGATAAGGCTTGAGGATGTAGATATGAGAAACAATAAACCTTATGCTTATAAAATAGTTTTCTTTGGTTCTTCTGTTGCTCTTGCTGAAATACTTGGGGATGCTGAATTATCTAATTTAAATTATTTAGATAAATTTAATCATAAATATGACGAAGATAATGTAAGACGAGGACTTGATACAGGGTTAGCTCATTTCTTAGATAACAATGGTGACGACATTATGCTTGAAAGTGCTATTGGGGATATTGTTTACCCTTTTATATCTTGTAATTCTTATTACTACTATAGCTCAGATAGTAATGACCACGGAGACCCAAACAGAGAGCCTACTATAGGTAGAAATTTACGTAAACAAGGAACTTCTTCTCATAATGGTATTGAATACTCAGATTTAAGACCGTCAATAAAATTAAAGCACATAATAAGTGCAATAGAGGCTCAATACTCAGCACTATTCTTTGATAAGACTTGGATAGACTCTGCTCCTTTTAATGAATTGTACCTACACTTAAATAAAGATAAAGGTACTATGTTAAGTGTTAACGATAATCAAATTGTTTTTAATGAGTCTGATTTTGGTATTAACACCGAGTTTGGTCAGATAACAACCAATCAATGGGTTAGTTATACACTAACTTTCAGTATAAGCCCTAATACTGGTACTGGTCCTTATGACTTGAGAGTTGTAGATACTACGTCTGGAGAGATACTAGGAGTTGCTGATGGCTTAGAAGGTGCTGGTAGTGTTGTAATAGACTATAGTGTTTTGTCATCTCAAGAACCTAGAAATTGGAACTTAAACTTTTTTATAACTACAAAAGAAGGAGGCGACTTAACAGACTTTGACGCATCATTAACTATGATTAAGAAGTTCCCAGAATCTTTTATTGGTTTTGCTGTAGCTGTGTATGGCTTTACCGACCCTCCTTACACAAATACTATAAGTTCAGTAGCTTCAGAATTTATAGTTGACATTAAAAGTCAAGCTCCTAAAATGAAGATTATAGATTTCTTGCAGTCTATATTTAAGATGTTTAATTTAACAGCTTATTTTCAAAGAGATGAATCTTTACCATCTAAAGCTAGGATAATGCTTCAGCCTTTAAGCTCATACTATTCAGAAGGAGAAGTTATAGACGTTTCTGATTATATTGACATATCAGAATCAACAATATCTAGAGCGCCTACATACTCTGAAATAAACTTCAAGTACGCTACACCTAAAACTTTTGGTATTAAGAGTCAAAACGAGATTCTAATCGATGATTTTGGAGATTTAAGTAGAGATAACAGAGATATAAATAACTTTGTTTCTGATGGTGGAAAGTATGAGGTAAAGCTAAAGTTTGAGCATTTGTTGTTTGAAAGACTGTCAGATGAAAATGATTTACAAGCACCTAGAACACCAATACAAACAGGTTGGTTAGTTGACAGTAATCAAAATACTGTAAAAACTGGACCGATAGTACACTTTGCTGTATCTACACCTGTAAACACAACTAATTACCCTATTGCTTTTACAGGAGCAACTAGTACTGCAAACCCTTTACTAGATAAGTATTTAAGACCTAGCAATGTTAGTGCTGATGGTTCTCAAACCATAAACTTTAATTACGAGAAAGATGAATATACTGGCATAGAGAATGGAAATAGCTTGTATAAAAACTATTATAAAACATACATAGACAAGGCGTTTAATCCATCAACTAGATTGATAAGTGTAAGTGCAAACTTACCATTAAGTGTTTTATTGAGGTATAGTTTAAGAGATGTGTTTAGAATAAATGAATTAGACTACAATATAAATAGTCTGCAAACGAACCTACTAACAGGTAAGTCAAAAATAGAACTTATTAATGGTAGTTTTGCTGAATCACTAATACCAGACACTCCTCATAGTATTTCGGTTACTTCGACAACCAATACCACTATAAATATAACTTGGACTGTACCTACAACTGGAATAAGGGCTACTAATTACGCCACTTATGTAGATGGCGTTCAACACGGATATGGGTCTTTAACATACCCATACAATAACTCAAACGCTCCAAACGCCTTAATAAAAAACCTCACAATAGGTCAAACGTACTCTATTCAAGTATCTTCATTTAGTTCTGATGGATTAGAGTCTTATAGGTCAGATGAGTTAATGGCTTCTACAACGACAACATCTACAACTCCAACAGCTCCATCTAATTTATCTGTTGTTAGTACCCTAGATAATTCTGTACTACTTACTTGGACTGCATCAACTTTTGATTCTAATGCAGGAAGCACAGGTTATAATGTTTATGTAAATCACGTTAGTTCTGGACTAGGATTTTTTTTACATTCAACTGTTTCTAGTGCAGACTTTACTAGTAATAGTTCTCAGTTTAATGTAACAAGTTTATCTGCTGGAACGGAGTATGAATTCAAGGTAAATGCTTTTGATTCTTACGCACCTACACCTAACTCTGGATTTAGTAATACTGTTACACAAACAACTACTGACTCTACGGATTTAATTCCTCCGAGTGTTCCTACTAATTTTACAGCAAGTAATATAACTACCACTAGCGTAGACCTTTCTTGGTTTCCTTCATTTAATCCAGATGGTACTGCTGCTACTGGGTATAAGGTTTATCAATCAACTACATTAATAGCAAATATTACAAATACTAGTCATACCGTTAACCTTTTAATAAGTGGAAATACTTATAAGTTTTTTGTATCATCTTATGATGCTAACGGAAATGAAAGTGCTAATGCTGGACCTGTAACTATAACAACACTATAATATGTTAAAAGATATAATAGATTTATTAAACGAAGATGATTGGCTAATATCTGATGAAGATATATTAATAGCTAAAGGAAAATATCAATCCATTACAAACTGGAAAGAATTTAAGTACAACATAAAACAAAGAAGATTATAAGATGGCAGATAATAAAAATGATATACTTTTAAAGTTAAAGATACAGACTGACAAAGCTAATGCTGCGTTAAAGAAAACTGAAGTACAAATAAAAAAGACTATACAGTCTTTTAAAGGATTAACAAAAGGAAGCTTACAATATCAAGAGGCTCAAGCTAGGCTAGCTAGTCAACAAGCTACTTATGCTCAACAGTCTGAAAAATACAACAATTCTTTAAGAATTCAAACAGCTGCTCAAGCTAGTGCTACTAAACAAACTAATCAGCTAGCTAGTGCTTCTGGTGGCGCTACTACATCTGTATTAGAACTTGGTAGAATAGTATCTGATGCACCATACGGTATTAGAGGTATGGCGAATAACATATCTCAATTAGCTTCTAATATGTTGTTTACTTCTCAGCAGGTAGATAAGACTAGTGGAAAGATTATAGGTTTTAGTGGTGTTTTAAAGCAGATGGGTAAAACTTTTATGGGACCTTTAGGTTTACTATTCTTAATTCAAGGAGCTATTGCGTTACTGGACGGTTTTGCAGGTGGAGCTACTAAAGCTAAAGAAAGTACTCAAGATTTAACTAAAGAGGTTTACGCTAATGCAATAGTAATGAGTGGTTATGTGGATGAACTAGAGGATGTGAATATTTCAGAAGAGAGAAGAAAGGTAGTGGTTCAAGAACTCACAAAAACAATACCAACACTTACTGCTGCTGACTTGGAGTATGGAAAAAACCTAGATAATGTAAGATTAAAGATTAAGCAATATACTTTGGCTCAAGCTAGTAGAATTGAAATGGATAAATTAGTTCAAGAAAATTCAGAACTATTATCTAAACAAATGAAGGTGGATTTAATAAACTCTACAGAAGACCAAGAAGAGAAGATAAAATTAATAAAAGGTTTGTTTGTAGATGCAGGAATTGAGACTCAAAAACTGGTTCAGCAATCTTATTCTATGGGTCAAAAAAGTATGACATTGAGAGATAAGACAAACAAAGAACTGATAAGAGACTTTAAGGAGTTAGCTAAGGGGATAAAAGAAGAGTCAGACCCTATAATAGATAGAATAGAAAGGTTGAGTCAAGGGTTAGTTTTAGAACCTAGCAAGTCAAGTAAAGGTAAAGGAAAGGTTAAGAAACTATCTCCATTCGCAACACCTAAAGAATTAGAGATAGATGTAAAGAACGCAGAGAACGCTATTATACAATACGAAAAACAGATAAAGGAGGCTAGGCTAAAAGAAGAACTTAACGATAAATTATCTGAAGCAACTACAGAAGAAGAAAAGAAAAAGATAAGAGAACAATATCAGTTAGATAGATTGAAAAATCAATTAAATGCTGAGAAGAAGATGCTAGACTTGAAGTTGGCTACAGAAAAAAAAGTAGTCAATACTAAAAGAGATAATCATATAGCAGACTTAAAAAGAGCCACAGACCTTTACATACATAAAGTAAAGCTAAATGATAAGTTATCTGCTAAAGAGAAAGAGCAAATGATAGGAATAGCTAAGTCTCAATTACAAATAGCTACCAATCAAGCAAATACAGAAGCAGATGATGCTATAACTCAAATTAAAGACAAGTATAAAACTTTATTTGGTTTCTTTGAGCAATTAGGAATAGCAAGAAAAGACGCTTTAATTTCTGGATTTGGAGCAGTCGAAGATGATGATTTAACTGGTATGGAAAAGTTTGCAGAAAAGTTTAACGCAATATCTTCATCTGTAACTGACTTTATGAATGGAGAATTTGATAGACAAATGACTATAGAGCAGAACAAGACTAATGCTTTAAATAATGAATTAAGAGAAAGATTGAATAATGAAAGTCTATCTGCTGAAGAAAGAAAGAATATTCAACTACAGATAGCTAGAAACGATGAAGAGTTAAGAAAGAAGCAAGAAAAGATAGAAAAGAAAAGGTTTAGAATGAATAAGGCTGCACAAATAGCAGGTGCTTTAGTTAATACTGCAGCAGCTGCAGCAGGAGTTATGGCTGATGCTAAAGGTGGTTTCTTCACGAGACTAGCACAGGCTCTACCTACTATTGCATTTGGTTTAGGTCAAGTAGCTATTATAGCTAGACAAAAGTTTCAATCTAGTGCTGGAGCAACAACACCTGCTGGTGCGTTAGGTGGTGGTGGCTCTGGTAGTGGAGATAATACTCGAGAGTTTAACTTTAACTTAGCAGGTAGCACACAATCAAATCAGCTAACACAATCAATAGCTGGTCAATTAAGCCAACCAATACAAACGTATGTGGTTTCATCAGAAATAACAAGTCAACAACAATTAGATTTAAATATAGCTAACACAGCAACAATAGGAGGTTAAAAACAATAATTATGGAAGATTTAGACATCATAGAATTAATAATAGACGAAAACAATCTAGAGGATGGGATAGAAGCTATCTCACTAGTAGAAAGTCCTGCAATAGAAGAAAACTTTGTAGCTTTAAGTAGACACAAAGTAGAATTCAAATCTGTAGATGACGAGAAGAGAATTGTAGTAGGACTAGCTTTAGTTCCAGACAAGGAAATATTTAGAAAAAGTGGAGACTACGCTTACAAGATAATGTTCTCTAAAGAGACTGTTAAGAAAGCATCTGAACTTTACCTTAAAAGACTAAAGAATAATAATGCTACGATAGAACACGAATTAGCAGTAAAAGGAGTATCTCTCATAGAGTCTTGGATAGTAGAAGACCCTAATATGGATAAAACTAACTTATACAAGTTAGATGCTCCAGAAGGTGCTTGGGCAGTAGTTATGAAGATTGATAACGATGAAATATGGGAAGATGTAAAGCAAGGTAAATATCTTGGTTTCAGTATAGAAGGTTTCTTTAGTCAAAAAGAACAAGAGTTAGCTAAACAAGACTTAGTAGAATACCCTCATATTATGTACAACCCTAAGACTGGAGATGAAGTAAAAATAATGGATAAAGAAGAACACGACAAGTATACAGCAAAAGGTTGGGTGCATAGCAAACCAGAAGGATACAAAGAAGAAGAATTAAAGTCTTATAGTGATTACCCACAGTCTGCAACTAACAATGCTAAAAGAGCGTTAGCTTGGGTTGAAAAGAATGGTTGGGGAAGTTGTGGTACTCCTGTTGGAAAACAAAGAGCAAATCAACTAGCTAATAGAGAGCCACTAACTAGAGATACAATATCTAGAATGGCATCATTTAAAAGACATCAGCAACATAAAGATGTGCCTTATTCGGAAGGATGTGGTGGTCTTATGTGGGATTGCTGGGGAGGAACTAGTGGTGTTGAATGGGCAATAAACAAGTTAGAGAAGTTATCTTTATCTGAAGAAGATACTGAAGCTTTAGCAGTATTAAATAAAATCCTAAACAAGTTAAAAGATGAGTAGAAGAAGAGAACAAGAATGGAGTAGAACATCTCCAAAGAACAAGAGAAGAGCTTGTTTATGTAAAGATGGTAGTAGGTATAGTAGAGACTGTTGTAAAGGCAGAATGATTAATCAAGGTATTGGTAATGTATAATTGGAAAATACAACAATATTTATATTACTAGTTATTAGTGTTATAGAGTTATTAATAATAAATTTTAATTTATGAAAAGTCCAAAAGAAATTGTAGATGCTTTCAAAAGTATTTTACTTTCTTCTGAAGAAGTAGTTGAAACACCTGTAGAAGAGGTTGTTGAACTAGCTGAAGAAAAAGTAGAACAAGCTGAGGAAGTTATCGAAGAAGCTCCTATCGCAGAAGAAGAAGTTATTTCTGAAGATTCAGATATTGAATCACTAAAGAAGAAATACGATTCTTTATACGAAGAGTTAGATTCATTAAAGGCTTCTGTTAAGCAGATGATGGAAATCGTTTCTCCTTCAGAAGAGAAAGATGTTCCTGCTGAGTTATCAGAGGAAGTAGAAATTAAGGAAGAAGTTACTGAATTATCTGTAGAAGCAGAAGAAATAGTACATTCTCCAGAAGCTCAAGTAGAGCAAAAACAACAACATTTATATTCACAAAGCAGAAGTAGAACTGTGAAAGATTCAATCTACAACAAACTATTTAATAAATAAAAAAAGATGGCAACAACAACTTCAATTACAACAACTTACGCAGGAGAAAAAGCAGCAGGGTACATCTCAGCAGCTTTATTATCTGCAAATACTATCGAAAACGGTGGTATTACTGTTAAACCAAATGTAAAGTTCAAGCAAGTAATCAAGAGACTTTCTACCACAGACTTAATCGCTGATGGAAGCTGTGATTTCGCTGCTACTGACACTGTTACTTTAGACGAGAAAATCTTACAACCAGAGGAATTCCAAGTAAACTTAAACTTGTGTAAATCTGATTTTAGAGATGACTGGGATGCAATATCTATGGGATATTCTGCATTTGACAACTTACCTCCTTCTTTCCAAGAGTTTTTAATCGCTGAGATTATTGCTAAGATTGCTGACAAGAATGAGAAAAATATCTGGATGGGTGCTACTGCAACTGCTGGAGAATTTGACGGATTAGTAGCTTTAGCTACTGCTGACGGAACTGTAAACGATGTAGTAGGAACTACTGTTACTTCTGCTAACGTAATCGCTGAAATGGGTAAAGTAGTAGACGCTATGCCTTCTGCATTATACGGAAAGTCAGATGTAAAATTATACGTTGCTCAAAACGTTTATAAAGCTTATGTAAGAGCTTTAGGAGGATTTGGTGCTGACGGAGTAGGAGCTGCTGGTTACGAAGCAAAAGGAAATAACCAAGCTATCAACTCATTATTATTTGATGGAGTAGAGGTATTCTTAGCAAACGGATTAGACTCTAACTATATGTACTTAGCTGAATCTTCTAACATCTTCTTTGGAACAGGATTATTATCTGACCACAACGAAGTAAAAGTATTAGATATGGCTGACATTGATGGTTCACAAAATGTACGTTTCGTAATGAGATTTACTGCAGGTGTACAACACGGATTTGGTTCAGACATCGTTCTTTACACTCCAGCTTAATTAACTGATTATTAACAATAACCCTCCTCTTTGTGGGGAGGGATATTAAAACCCAATACAACAAATGGCTTGTGATTTAACATTAGGAAGAAAAGAAGTATGTAAAGATTCGGTTGGAGGTATAAAAGCTATCTACTTCTCGAATTTTGAAGATACTACTACTGCTAGTTACACATTTGATTCTTCTGATACAGACGTTATTGACGCTGTGTCTGGAACACCAAATGTATACAAGTATGAAGTAAGAGATGCTTCTTCTTTCACGCAAAATATTCAGTCTAGTGCTGAAACAGGAACTACTGCCTTCGAACAAGTAGTTGAATTGACCTTGAAAAAATTAACTGTTGATGACCATAAAGAATTAAAATTACTTTCTTATGGTAGACCAAGAGTTATCGTTCAAGACCAAAATGACAATTACTTTTTAGCTGGACTTGAGAATGGCTGTCAAGTAACTGCTGGTACTATCGTAACAGGACAAGCAATGAATGACCTAAGTGGTTATACATTAACTTTAACTGGTATGGAAAAGAGACCTGCTAACTTCTTGGATTCTGACCCTGCAACTGTAGGATTTACTGTTGTAGTTCAATCATAGTTTTTAAGTTTACTTTATGTTTTTTAGTTTAGGTCTACTTCGGTAGACCTTTTCTTTTGCAATAAAAACAAAAAAGTAAATATACGTTATAAGTTTATGATTAGATTATTGCCAACATCAAGCTCACAAACTTTTTCTATCTTACCTAGAACATTAGATACAACAGGTATCGATGCTACAATAAGAGAAGACGGAACAGGCAACGTAGTAACAATTTCAAATGTTACAGCATCAGTCAACAATGACTACATAGATATAACTCTATCTTCAGATAAGTTTATAGCTGAAAGAGCCTATGTCTTAGAGATGACTAGAGGTGCGAATTTATGGTATAGAGATAAGATATACGTTACAAGTCAAACAGACACGGATATTTACCATACTATAAATACTGGTTACTATGAAGAGAACGATACAGATGGCGATGATAAATACATAACAATATAATGGGTAAAATAAATATTAAAAAGAATTATTCAGTAAGTAAGCCAAAGACGTATACTAAGAACTTTAGTGTCGTTGAACTATCTACCTATGAGATGCCAAAGGCTATAGAAAGAAAAGGAGATAATTGGGTTAGCTGGGGAGAAGACAACAATCACTTTGGTAGACTAATAGACTTAAATCTAGGTAGTCCTACTAACTCAAGATGTATAAAAGGTATATCTGATATGATTTATGGTAGAGGATTAGAATGTACTGATAGTAAAGAGAAGCCTGTAGATTGGGCAGAGACTCAATTAATATTTAAGCCTAAAGACATTAAAAGAATAGTAAACGATAGGAAAGAGTTAGGAATGGCTGCTATTCAAGTTGTTTACAATAAAACTAAAAAAAGAGTACTAAAAGCATTACACTTTCCAATAGAAACTCTTAGAGCTGAGAAAGCTGTAGATGGAATTATCAAGGCTTGGTACTATCATCCTAATTGGGCTGAGTACAAGAGAGGCGATAAGCCTAAAAGAATACCTGCTTTTGGTCAAGGTGGTAAGAAGGAAACTTCTGAGATATTTGTATCTAAACCTTATCAAAGTGGATTTTGGTATTATACTCCTAGTGACTATCACGGATGTTTACAGTACTGTGATTTAGAGGTAGAGGTATCTAACTACCATATCAACAATATAAAAAATGGTTTACAGCCTAGCTTGTTTATTAATTTCAACAATGGTATTCCTCCAGAGGAGACTCAAGAAATAATAGAAAGCAAAATAAACGATAAGTTTGGAGGAACAAATAATGCAGGTAGAACAATTATAGCTTTTAACGAAGACAAAGATAGTTCTGCAACTATAGACCCTATACACTTACCAGATGCTCACGCACAATATCAGTTCTTAGCTGATGAGAGTAGAGAGAAGATAATGTTAGGACACGGAATTGTATCTCCTATTTTATTAGGTATTAAGGATAACACAGGTTTTGGTAACAATGCAGAGGAATTAAGAACTGCATCTATACTTATGGATAACTTTGTTATTAGACCTTTCCAAAAGGATTTATTAGATGATTTCTGTGAGATATTATCTGTAAATGGAATATACCTAAACTTATACTTTGTTACTTTACAACCTATTGAGTTTACAGAATTAGACAACATCTCTACTAAGATTAAGAGAGAAGAAGAAACAGGAGAGAAGCTAAGTTCTCAAGAAGAGCCAACAGACTTTTCTGATGAAGAAGGAGATGATATGTTACAGCAGTTAGAAGGCTTAGGAGAGATTATAAGCGATGATTGGGAGGTTATACATACTGAGAAGTATGCTGAGGAGTTAAGTGAGGTTAAAATGGCTGAAATTAAGTCTAGTAATAAATCATCTAAGGAAGATAGTGAAATCTATAAAGTTAGATACGCTTATATGCCTGTAAGAAAATCTCCAGACAGTAGAACTTTCTGCAAGAAGATGGAAACGTTTACAGAAAGAAAGATAGTATTTAGGAAGGAAGATATTAATATGATGTCTTTTAGAGGTGTAAATAATGAGTTAGGTCATAACAGACAAAACTATAGTTTACTAAAATTTAAAGGAGGTAAAAACTGTCATCATTTCTGGGAATTAAGAGTATACAAGTTGAAAGGAGATAAGAGAGTAGACCCTAAT
>Ga0206677_10001143_pt1 | contig 24799 bp, 21 predicted proteins | sample M130m12015metaG_FD_155475 | JGI IMG/M metagenome (GOLD analysis project Ga0206677, IMG submission 155475) | Ammonia-oxidizing marine archaeal communities from Monterey Bay, California, United States - M1 30m 12015 | ecosystem: Environmental > Aquatic > Marine > Intertidal zone | place: USA...
CTGCATAGGTTTTTCGATCCCAGTTTTTGATGTCTGACAACAGCACACGCACTGCGGGGTAATCTGTTTCTTTCATGGCAAACAACGGATTCAAATCCATGTAATTGTACTGCAACGGAGTGGGCAATTGGTGGTCGTATTTAATGCGTTTGAAGCGCTCATAATCGATATGTTCTTCTGCTTCGAGCAATTGCAACAGGCGTGTAGAACGATTGTTGTCATAGGTTTCAAAATGCATTGCTTTTGCAAAATTTTCGGGCTTTGGATTGTCATCTTCCCCTGAAGATTTGAATGGTGAGTGGTTGGCATTGTAGACAAATCCGGATTTTGGACTTACCACTTGTGGCAAATCTTGAATGTCATAATAGGTATCCCAAAGTGTTGCTCGGGTATTCCCAGGAACAACATCCGTCCAATCATACCCCTCGGCTCGAATTGGAATCTTACCATTGGAGATGTAAAAAATGGTATCGTTTCTGTCCGCATACCCAATGTTATACCCCGGGAGTGCCTTCATTTTTAATGCTTCATAAAACTCGGTAAAATTTTTCGCCTTGTTCATTTTCCACCATTGCTCAATGGCATTGATATTGGTTGTGCTTGGTGTTCGCACTGCATAGACGCCTGTTTTGTTCTTCAAGGTAGGTCCGTAGATGCTTTTATAAAAGGTTTTCTTTAATGGGATTCGCATTCCCAGAAATTTTAAATATACCGTTGCTTTGTATTTTTCTAGTGAATGTTCTTCAGTATCTACCAAATACACGTCTTTTTTACTGGGGTGCATTTCCAACGCATACACATCGGCTTTGTCGGGATAATTAACGGTGTGTGTCCAACCTAAAAACCTATTGGCGCCTGTTAACAAACACGGCGATCCTGGAAAGGCTGCACCAATAATATTGGTTCCCTCCTCACTTACCAAATGGGCTTCATACCAAGAAGTAGGTCCCGTTAGCGGCTGGTGCGTATTGATGGCTAAAAAGGTTTCATTGGATTGGGTTCTGCTTCTACTAATGGCCAATAAATTGGAACCTTTGGTATCCTGTTCTATTTCGAAGGGCCAAGACAATGAATTATTGACAATGCCAGTTACCAATTTGTCTGCCCCATTGGAAATGAACAATTGCAATTGTGTATAACGCAAAAGCTTTTTTGGCGTAAGCGGAAAAAGTGCTTTGTGAAGGACTTCATTTGGATGCTTCTTGGCAAAGGCATTGAGGCCTTGAGAGAATCCCTCTAGCAGCGCAATAAATTTAGTATCAAGGGTGTGGTATAGATCGTCAACTGTTTTTTCTGCTTGGATGAACTGTACTAAGAAATCGGCACCTGCCCCTTTGATACCAAGGTGCTTACTAAGCATTCCATTTCCAGCAATGTAAGCTTCTTGCAATAGTTTGAAATGATCTTCTGCCTGTGCCCATGCAAAACCGTAGGCTACCTCAACATCGGTTGCCGCATAAATGTGAGGAACGCCATAGGCATCTCTTATAATTTCAATAGTGTCCGGATTTATTTGAGCATTATTTTTAAAATGAATGCAAACAATGAAGAGTAAGAAGGCGATTTTTTTCATCGGGGAGCTTTTGGGAGTGTTTTTTGCAACGGGTTCCAAGAAACACGTGGCTTTTGTGAGAAGTTTTTTTTTGTAGTTTAAATTTGAAGGACTAATTAAACTGACCATTCAACCAATTCATTCGATTGGAAATCCATGATTTTAAATGAGTAACTTCCTCGGCATGAGTGTCATAAAAAACTGGATTTGGCCAAACATAGGTGCCTAATGTTTGCCATTTTTCGTAATTTTTTGCTTGGGCTAAGGTCAGATATTTTTCATGACTGTCTATGAGCTCCAAGAGCAAATCGGTGTTGTTATAGAAATACTGAAAGCGTTCATTGACCAAGTTTTTAAAATAAGGGTCTTCAAACAATCGAGCATACCAAGGGTTTTGTTTGATCCAAAAACCTTCGGGATACTGAGGGTCTGCATAATCGACATTTCCATAAGAGAGATCAAAATCCCACAATGGACCCATTTTAATTTTTTCGCCCGGCACATAGTTAAAATAAATACTAGAGAACCATCTGGAATCGACACTTTTTGCAATTTCCTGAATGAGATACCAATCTACAAAACTAGGCAAATCAATGTATGCGCGATACCCTGTTGTTGGGTTTTTGAAATCGTTTCCAAACAAGACGGCTTCAAAAGTATTGATATGATCCTCAATCAAAGCAAGTGCTTGACTGCCAAAGTCTACATCCGGCGCTTTAACTGCAAAAACGTTTTGAGAAAAATTTTGTGTAAAAATTAAAGGTTGAAAAAACACGTCATCTGCACCGAGTCGAAAATCCTGATCGATCTCCACTAAATATCCATTTTCGGGCAAATTCAGGCGATTGGTTTTCACTTCTGCTTTCTGTGCAATGAGATAGGTTCCATTGTATTGATCGTTTATGAATACCTCCGCAAACTCAGCCTTTGGTGTATATTCCAGCATACTCATGCCCCCTAATTCAAAGGAAATTTTATTTCTTAAGAGTGACTTGTCTGAATACTCTGCCAAGAAAATCCATTTTTTATCTTTGGGCATGCCCAAAATGGCTGTTTTATCACTAAACTTTAATTGATAGGGTTTTTTAGGTGGACCATACCAGGTAGAATTTCCTCTTCCTCTTATATGCATTGGTTGTTCTTCAAGATTTTCAAATGCTCGCGATCCTTGAATGTGAACCGTTCCTGCTACATAATTCTCTTTGGAATCGATTGGAACCCCATTGGTTTGTATTGAAATGACGGGCAAACCCGTAAAATAACTAAGGTCTATATAATAATTTCTTGGACTGGCACCCTCAGTATTAAAAACAGTATAGATAACCACTTTGTTGAAATCATTTTCGGTTTCTTCACTTATTTGTGTAACGTTTTGTACAGTTACTTCCCCTCCATCGGTTTCAAAGGTAGCTACTAAGTTTTCGATGGCAGTTCTGTAATCAAGAGACCCTGAAAAGGTATCTACCCCATCAAAAGTCAACACCACATCGGATGTTAAATTGGGATTTATCGATTTTTTAAAAACAAAAGTTGTCAATTCTCCCGGGGTAGCTAGGACCACTTCGGGTTCTTCTGAACAAGAAAATAACAATATCGAAATCAAAAAAAGTACTTTCTTCATATTTTATAAGATAAAGATCTTTGCATTTTTGAACAAAGACTATAAAATTTTTAACTCTTTCAAAAGTTTAAAAATACAATAACTTTTTTTAATTTTTTTCTCAAATGATTTATTGTCTTTATATTGCAATAAACAACCTGTATTGAAAAAAATTATTGTTTCAGTAACCAACGACCTTACGACGGATCAACGTGTAGACAAAGTATGCAACACACTTCTTAAGGGAGGGTATGCGGTTTTATTGGTTGGAAAAAAAAATAAAAACAGCATCGCTATTCACCGAAATTACCCAACTAAAAGATTCAACCTACTTTTTCAAAAGGGGGTTTTCTTTTATGCTGAATTCAATCTTCGGTTATTTTTTTTCCTGTTGTGTACCAAAAAAACAATTTTATTGGCCAATGATGTAGATACGCTCATCCCCAATTATTTGGTTGGAAAACTGCAAAGAAAAAAGTTGGTCTTTGACAGCCATGAATTATTTTCTGAAATTCCTGAATTGGTACATCGCCCCTTGGTAAAGAAAATATGGGTGCTGTTGGAAAACTGGATGCTTCCCAATCAAAAAAATGCTTATACTGTTTGTGATAGTATTGCACAGCATTATGCAAAAAAATACGCTACGGAATTTAAGGTGATTCGAAATCTTCCAATCGCTAAAAACAACCAACCGAGGGGCGAATTCTTATTCGATACTTCAGAGAAAAAAATTATCCTTTATCAGGGGGCAGTAAATGTTGGAAGGGGACTGGAGTTGATGATTGACTGCATGGCCTTTCTGCCAAATTGCATCTTCGTAATTGTAGGTACTGGAGATATTTTTAAAGAATTAAAAACCTTAATCACAGCGAAGAATTTAGGGAATCAGGTAAAACTATTGGGGCAAATTTCGCCTGAAAAACTGCATACATTCACCCCTTTGGCAGATCTAGGAATTAGTTTAGAAGAGGATTTGGGATTGAATTACCGATTTGCCTTGCCCAATAAAATATTTGATTACATACAGGCTGAAATCCCTGTTTTGGTTTCTGACTTGCCTGAAATGAAAAAAATTGTATCGGACTATAAAGTGGGAGAAATTGTTTCCAATAGAACTCCAAAAATACTGGCAAAACAGATTGAACAAATCCTAGAGAAAAATTTCGCTGTTGCTTTGAAAGAGGCGAAAAAAGATTTAATCTGGGAGCATCAAGCACAAGAATTACGGGCTATTTTCGAAAACTCACACTAACTATTTTTTGTATTGATGTGGATTTTCTCGAACTCCTTTTTTGAATAAATAACGTACACCGGATCGGATTTTATTGTCTATTTGTAGGACAATGTCTTTCAGCTTTTCTGAGGGCCAGCCTCTAAAAGTGGTTATGTGAAAAGCATCGGAAGGCAACAGTGGCTCTTTGGAAAAATAATAGTTGGATACACAACACCTTACTTGGTTTTCAGTGATTTTACTCACAGAGTGCCAGGAATTTTGATGTGTTGCCATGACCACCAACCGATTGAATTTACTTGCTATTGTAAGTTGTTGTCTTTGCAAACCATGAGGCCACAACTCTAAATTACCGCCATTTTCAGATTTCCAATCTGGTGATACATAGTAGAGGAGATTTAAAACCCGCCAATTTTCTCGATCTTTGTCGTGAGAATTGTCTAAATGTGGATTTAAAAAACTGTCTTTTCTCATTAAAGAAAGGCCACCGGCATATAAATTCGCATCGGGAAGCAGTTCTTTTATCCCACAAATTTCTGAAATGAGTTGTACTACTTTTTTATCTTGAAATGCATAAACCACTTCTTCTAGAAGCGCGTCATAGGCATTCATTTGATAGGCCGTAAACTTTTGTTCTCTCAAAGTCTTCCTTGCTACAGTCTGCGCTATTTTGGGAAACTTATTATGAATTTCTAACGCAATTTCTTTGGGGAGTAGCGCATCCAAATAAAAGTACCCTATTTGATTTTTACTGGCTAAGAATTGCTCCTTTAGCGCTAATTCGTGGGCTTTTATATTTTGATAAATCAGTTTTGAAATTGCTGCTCTTTTCATTTATAAGGCTTTTTTTAACGAACATAAATAACTGACTTTAAAACAATTTAAATAAAAAATTGAGGCGTTTTCAGTGGCCTTCCGCTCAAAGAAAGGGGTGAGTTTTCCAAAGACATAGTCCATACCAAAGAGGGACAAATAATGCACCGTCTTTGATAGATTTCCTTCTTTGGGTAAAATCAAATTCCTATGTACTAAAAAAGCAATATTCTCCATTGCTTGTTTGGTTTTATGAACAAATGCGGCATCGGTATCTATACCGAGATGATACACCTCATTTTTAAGATGAATGATGGGAAAATTCTCTGCTTTTAATGTTCGTGAAAACAACAAATCTTCGCGTCCATATTTTATGAGTTTCTCCTCAAATCGTATCTTGTTAAAGGTCGTTTTATAAATTAAAAAATTAGACGTAAAAAAAAACTTATACGGTCTTTTGTTTCGCTTGTCCACATGCATTTCTTCAAACTTAATACCGTATTTGTACCGCAATAATTTTTTATTTTCATTGGAGGCTACATAGCGAATTCCTCCGCAAAAAACAGCATCCGTTTTCTGGGCAGCCTCTTTTAAATAATTGTCAATAAATAAAGAGCTTACTGGCATAACATCACTATCTAAAAACAACAACCAATTGTACGCGGCTTCTTCTGATAAATAATTTCGAATTGCGCTCCTTCCAACATTGTCATTTAATGCATTAAATCGTGCGTATGCTAGGGTATTTATTTTTTCATTTTGTTGATTTAAAGTGGACTTTGAACCATCATCCACACAAATAATTTCAAACGGCACCTTCAATTTTAGTAATTGTTTATGAAGCTCATTAACCAGAGCAACCGCATTGAAATTATATGTTGGAATCAGTACCGATAGCATTATACTATAACTTGTTGCGCGACTTCAAACAATTGACCGCCTTCACATTTAATTGTTTTTTGTTTAAATTTAACAATTAACTGATAATCGTGTGTGGCCATTAATATGGTTTTTCCACTTTGGTGTATTTGATTTAAAAGCTCCATGACTTCTAAAGATGTTTTTGGATCTAAATTCCCTGTGGGTTCATCTGCCAAAATCAATTCTGGATCATTCAATAAAGCGCGTGCAATAGCAACCCTTTGTTGTTCGCCTCCTGATAATTCGTGCGGTCTTTTGTAGTACTTGTTTTGAATACCTACTTTTTCTAATACTTCGGTGATTTTGTCTTTCATCGCTGTTTTGTCTTTCCAGCCCGTCGCTTTGAGTACAAATGCTAAGTTTTCATAGACAGTTCGGTCACTTAATAGTTTGAAATCTTGAAAAACAATGCCTAATTTTCTCCTTAAAAAAGGAATGTTTTTTTCTATTAATTTTTTCAAATCAAAATCAACTATGGTTCCCATACCGCTTTGTAATTTCAAATCGCCGTATAGGGTTTTCATTAAACTACTTTTCCCACTCCCAGTTTTTCCTATTAGGTAATAAAAGCCGCCTTTAGCTATTGTTAAATTCACTTTAGACAAGACCAAATTATCTCTTTGATAAATATCTGCATTTTCAAGATGTAAAACAGCATTTTCCATACAATCGTGTCGTTTTTACAAACTTAGAAGTTTCTTTCTATTTTTAACTAAAAATTACAAAGTATTCTTACTTTTGGTAAGTATTAGAATAATTTTTAAGATTTAAATCAAACAAATTTAAAAAAAGTACGTTAACACAATAAAGAAATACAAACAAATCTATGAAGCTTTTTTTAAGTAGGTTCTTTTTAACTTGCTCCCTTTTTTTTCTGGCATATACTCCCGTTTTTGCGCAACAATCTTTTGTGGATACAACCATTTTGACGGATTTCAATGCGGCCCTAAAATTATACAATAACAAGGCCTATGCACCCGCGCTAAAAATATTTGGAAATGTGGCAAGAACTGCAGCGAACAATACCCATGTAAAAAGCGATGCTTCTTACTACGAGGCAATGTGTGCCGTAAAACTAAACAAAACAGATGCGGATGAAAAAGTTTTAAAATTTGTAGTAGAAAATCCAACAAGTGTAAAAAAAAATAAGGCTTATTTTAATGTTGGAAACTACTACTTTGCCAACAAAAAAGCTGCCTATGCTTTAAAATGGTTTCAAAAAGTAGCTCCGGCACAACTATCAAAAGAAAACAAAAAAGAGCTGGATTTTAAAATGGGCTATGCACTTTTAAAAACCAATCATTTCAAATTGGCGAAGGATCGGTTCTTACCACTTATAAATGACGGAAAATATGGAAATGATGCACGTTATTATTATGGATATTTGGCCTACAAACTAGAGGATTATGCAGTTGCAGAAACGACCCTAAGTGAAATTGCAGACAATGACTCCTACAAAGCAGAAATTTCTTACTACCTTCTAGACATTAGCTTTAAAGCAGGCCGATTCGATCGATGTGTGAGCGTAGGATTGAAATTGTTAGCCACTGCAAATAGAAAGGAGGCTTCCAATATTTCTAAAATTATTGGTGAGAGTTACTTTAATTTACAGCGGTATCAAGAAGCCATTCCTTACCTAAAAGCTTATCGCGGAAAAAGAGGAAAATGGAACAATACCGATTTTTATCAGTTAGGATATGCCTACTACAAGCAAAACGATTTTAAAAATGCCATCAATAATTTCAATAAAATTCTCGACCAAAAGAACAGTGTTTCACAAAACGCCTATTATCACTTAGCTGAATGTTATTTAAATAGTGACAAAAAAACAGAGGCTTTGAGTGCCTTTAAAGCGGCGAGTGAAATGGATTTTGATCTCAAAATAAAGGAGGACTCTGCCCTAAACTATGCCAAACTAAGCTATGAAGAGGGCAACGCTTTTAAAAATGTTGCGTTGGTTTTGCAAGCGTATTTAAAAGCCTATCCAAAATCCAAAGCTTACGATGAAATAAACAACTTAATTGTCAGCTCCTTTTTGCACCAGCAAGATTATTTGGGTGCTTTGGAGTATTTGGCAAAAAACAAATCGAAAAACAACAACAAACTCCATTTGGAGGTTTCACTTTACCGAGGTATTCAATTATATCAATCAAAAAAAATTAAAGAAGCTTTTCCCTTTTTTACGAGAGCGAAAAAAGCGAGTAACAACAATGTTTCCCTTAGAGCAAGATACTGGGAAGCCGAAGCACAATACCAATTAGGAGATTATCAAGAATCTCTGGACAATTTGATTCGCTTCAAAACAGCCCTACAAGACCAAAAAAATCCTGAGTTTGTAGAGCTTAATTACACCATCGGATACAATTATTTCAAGCTGAAAAAATACGCTGAGGCAATACCATTTTTTGAAGCAGCTACAAAACAAAATTCACTAGAGCGTGAAGTGCTGGAAGATGCATTTATTCGTCTTGGAGATAGCTATTTTGCGACAAGTACCTATGAAAACGCAATCATTGCTTATCAAAATGTAATTACCAATAGTGGAATCGGTGCTGACTATGCACAGTATCAAATTGGAATGAGTTATGGCTTTACAGCGCAAAACGAAGCTAAAATAAAGGCTTTGAATACTCTGATTACCAACTATAAAATGTCTGCGTTGAAAGACGATGCGTTGTATCAATTAGGAAACACCTATTCAAAAATAAATAAAAATACCGAAGCGCATTTGGCGTATAGTCGCCTGATAGAAAAGCATGAAAAAAGCATCTTTATTGCAAAAACATTGATCCGACAAGGCTTACTCTATTACAATGAAGGAGAAAATGACAAAGCCCTTGAAAAGTTCCAGCAAATTGTTCGCTTATTTCCAAACTCACCAGAAGCATTTGAAGCAGTTGCAAATGCTCGTAATATATACATAGACAATGACAATGTAGATGCATATGCCACCTGGGTAAAAGGGTTGAAATTCATTGATCTTACCAATTCAGAATTAGACAATACGACTTTTGCAGCTGCTGAAAAGAACTATTTAAATACTGTAGATCCAAAAAAAATTACTTCGAGCCTACAAGGATATATCACGAGTTTTCCGGAAGGAATTCATACCCTTAAAGCCAATTTTTATTTAGCAGAAACACTGTACAAACAAGCATTTTTTGACCAAGCAATACCTAATTATAAGAAGATTTTAGGAGAAGCTCAAAGTGACTATAGCGAAGCCTCTCTTAACAAGCTGTCCCAAATTTACCTTTTCAAAGAAGACCTGGTCAATGCAATTCCTTTATTAACTCGACTTGAACTTGAAGCTAATTCTCCTAACAACATCCTCTATGCAGAAAGCAACCTCATGCAAGGGTATTATAAAACCCAAGCCTATGCGTTGGCAATGGAGTATGCAAAAAAGATACTAGATAGAGAAAAGCTCGACAAAGCATTAAAAGATGATGCCCAGATAATTATTGCAAGATCTGCTTTTAAAAAGGAAGATTTCTCAACCGCCGAAGCCTATTATGCCACAGTCGCCAAAAATGCAACTGGTGTATTGAAAGCAGAATCACTGTATTACAATGCTTTTTTTAAGAACAAAGAAAAAGCCTACGAACGTTCAAATAAAATTGTCCAAAAACTTATTGCAGATTATTCGGCCTATAAATATTGGGGTGTAAAAAGCTATGTGATCATGGCTAAAAATTATGATGGATTAAACGACGCATATCAAGCCACTTATGTATTGGAAAATATTATTGAAAACTTTAAAGAGTTTGATGATGTAATTCTTGAAGCACAAACAGCACTCGATAAAATAAAAGAAAAAGAGGCGAAAACAAATCGTTCTGTGAGACAAGAAGAGGAGATTCCAACTGAAGTAAAAACGAAAAATTAATGAACAAAGGAGGCATATTATTACTATTTTTCTTCTCTTTCCTGGGACTAAATGCACAAGAAAAGAAAAAAGAAACGGCAAAGGATACTGTAAAAACAGAAGTTGTAAATGTCATTACAACTTACAATCCAAAAATTGCAGATGCAAATAAAATTCAAAGAACTCCACAAATTAAACTCGCAGAGAAAAGGAAAAAAAAGCAACTTAAATATAGTATTTTCTCCGTGCCAGTAGTTTCTACATTTGTGCCCAAAACTGGGGTTGTAAAAGGAATCGATGTGGGGGTAAAGGAACGTATTTATAGAAATTATATTGCCGGTGGATTTGGAAATTACTCCACTCCTTTTGTAGAAACAGATTTGCATTATGACACCCGTTTTGAGAACGAAATGGGCATCTATGCGAAGTATATTTCTTCGAATGAAAATATTGAAAACACTCCGCTAACGAGCACATTTTCTAATTTCAAAACGACCCTTTTTTACAAACAACAAGAGCGTTATTTTGACTGGAAAATATCCCTGAATTCTGCTCAAAACAAATACAATTGGTATGGCATACCCGAAAATCTAAAAACAAGTACTGCAATTAAAACCATAAACAGCGAACAAGAAAACAATTACTTTCAATTGGTTGGAGCACTGGATTTTGAGAATGCAATCCTAGAAAACATCAAGGTTCGTGTTTCTTCTTTTTCAGATGCCTATCAGAGTAACGAACTCCTTATGCACCTAGCAACCCACTTTAACTTCGCTTTGGATTTTATAAGTTATAACTTAAATGCCCTTTCCGTGGATACAAAAATTGAGGTATTAAAAGGCGCTTTCAAAAACAATTCTTCAGGCAATTCAGAAATAGAATATTCAATAATTACAAGTAAAATTCACCCTACATACAATTTTACACTCTTTGACTTTTCAATCAAAACAGGAATTAAATTATTTGCATCGCTAGACACCGAAAATACTGCTACAAACATCTTAGCTTATCCAGATGTGCAAATTTCAAAATCCATCAACAAGGATGCATTGATTCTTTACACTGGGGTATCGGGAGATTTAAAGACGAATACCTACAAAGAATTTACCGAAGAAAACCCGTATGTATCGCCAACACTTTTCATTACTCAAACCAGCGAAAAAATGAACGTTTTTCTGGGAGCTAGTGGTACCCTCAACAAGGACTTTAGTTTTAATTTTAAAGCCAGTTATAAAGAGGAAGAAGACAAAGCTTTTTTTATCAGAAACAATTCAAAATCAAACGGAACAAACTTAATTGCAAATAATATTCCGTTGGAGAACTATGACTTTGGAAACTCATTTCGCGTTACTTATGATGATGTAACAACGCGCTCTTTTTTTGGTGAATTTGAATATGACTTCACCAATAAAATAGCCGCTGGGGGAAGCATACAATATGATGATTACGAAGTTAAAAATTTAGCAGAAGCTTGGAATTTACCTGCTTTACAGTTTGCTGTATTCGCAAAATACAAGAGCGAAAAATGGTATGCAACCACAAATGTTTTCTATGTAGATGAACGTAAAATCGCAGTCTATAATGGACCATTCCCTTCAAATGAAGTTAGTACAGGTCGCTTGGATTCTTTTGTTGATTTTAATCTAAATGGGGGCTACCATATTCACGATGCACTTTCTGTATTCTTAAAATTGAATAATGTTTTAAACACCAAGTACCAGCGATTTTCAAACTTCAATGTACAAGGCTTTCAGGTCTTGGGTGGCGTCACTTATAAATTTGACTTTTAATAAACGAAATGTGACCTAATTTATCAATTTGATTTTTGTAATTTTATGCTTCCATCAAATCTCTGAAAATGAAAAAACAACTTTTTTTTGTATCTGCTATTTTATTGCTTTTTTCCTGTCTTGAAAAAGAAGAAAAAATAAGGGTTTCCAAAGCATTAACCAAAGAGGAAATACGAGATTCTACAAAAATAAAAAGCCTTTTTAATACGGCATTAACACAGGGCGAATCTTATGAGTGGTTGCGCGATTTGACACAAAATATTGGTGGTCGTTTGTCTGGGTCTCCAGAAGCAGCAAAAGCAGTCATTTGGGGCGAAAAATTAATGAACCGTGTTGGTTTAGATTCCGTTTGGTTACAGCCTGTAATGGTGCCTCATTGGGTTCGGGGTGAAAAGGAAACGGCAAATTACTTGATAGATGGCGAAAAAAAGAAAGTGCCAATTTGCGCGCTCGGATTTTCAGTTGCTACGCCCGAAGAAGGAGTTTCTGCAGCAGTATTGGAAGTAAAAAGTTTAGAGGAGGCTAGATCTTTGGGCGAAAAAATGCGCGGTAAAATTGTCTTTTTCAACCGTCCTTTCGACAATACCCTTATCAATACATTTGCTGCTTACGGGGGCTGTGTAGATCAACGAGTACAGGGTGCTGCCGTATGTGGACGCTATGGTGCAAAGGGAGTGATTGTGCGTTCTATGACCAATGGTATTGACGATTACCCACACACAGGAACCATGAGTTATGGCGACTTACCGAAAGAAATGCACATACCAACTGCTGCCATTAGTTCTAGAGCTGCTACTATTTTAAGTGCCGATTTAAAGAAAAACCCAACCTTACAATTTTACTTTAAACAAAGTTGTGAAACCCTGCCAGATGCGCCCTCATTCAATGTTGTTGGGCAGATTACGGGAAGTGAAACTCCAGAAAATATTATGGTCGTTGGAGGGCATTTAGATTCCTGGGACTTGGCAGATGGTGCCCATGACGATGGTACTGGAATTGTTCAATCACTGGAAGTTGCTGCCTTGTTTAAAAAGAACAAAATCAGACCAAAAAACACCCTAAGAGTCGTCTTTTTTATGAATGAAGAAAATGGAACCCGGGGTGCAAAAAAATATGCAGAATTGGCAATTCTAAACAAAGAAAATCATATTGGAGGCCTGGAATCTGATGCTGGCGGACATACACCTAGAGGTTTTTCTATTGATGCAAACCAGGCCAATACAGCACTTTTACAAAGCTGGAAAAAATTACTAGCTCCCTACGGATTACACGATATTGAAAAAGGAGGGAGTGGTGCCGATATTTCACCTCTAAAGGGAGATGCTGTTACCTTAGTTGGTTACAGACCGGACAGTCAGCGATACTTTGACTACCATCATACCAGCATCGACACCTTTGATAAGGTGAATAAAAGAGAACTCGCACTGGGTAGTGCTTCTATGGCAAGTATTCTTTATTTAATGGACAAATACCTTTACAACAATACTCCTGTAAAACCATAAATAATGAATACATTTCTATTCGTTTTAAAAATTGTGTTTGGAATATTTTTCTCCTATGCAGGCATCATGCATTTTGTAAAGCCACAATTCTTTAAGCATTTTATCCCTGATTTTTTGCCAAAATTAGCGGTAAATTACGTCTTCGGAAGTATTGAATTGATCTTAGGAGTTGCTTTGTTTTTTCCGCAAACAGTTAATAAGGCTGCTGCAGGTATTTTTATTTTAATGCTCTTTTTTTTACCAATTCATATTTGGGATTTGACTAAAGAGAGGCCTGCGATAGGCTCAAAAAAACTGGCGATAATTCGAATTCCACTACAATTTTTACTACTATATCTTTCTTATTTAATCTATACACACTCATGAAAAAAATAGGCTTCCTTTTGTGCTTCCTATCTGTTTTTACTTCTTGCAAACAAGAACCTGCAGATTTAGTGATCTTCAATTCAAACACCTACACAGTCAATAGCACTTTTGAAAAAGCAACTGCATTTGCCATAAAAGATGGAAAATTTATTGGGGTAGGAACCAACCAAGAAATGCTTAAAAAATACAAAGCATTAAAAACTATTGATGCTAAAAATAAAACGATACTCCCGGGGCTAATTGATGCGCATTGTCACTTTTACAGAATGGGATTACAGCAACAAAAAGTAAGTTTGGAGGGGACCAAAAGTTATGATGAAGTTTTAGAGAGAATTGTTGCCTTTCAAAAAGAAAAAAAAGTTGCTTTTATTACGGGCCGAGGTTGGGACCAAAACGACTGGGAAGAGAAAAAATTTCCTACAAAAGAGAAATTGGATGCTTTGTTTCCAAATACTCCTGTTGCTGTTGGAAGAGTTGACGGGCATGCTTTATTGGTAAATCAAGCTACGATAGCACTTTCTGGTATTACCAAAGACACAAAAGTTACCGGTGGTGAAATCATTCTTGAAAACGGGCAAATGACTGGGGTTTTAATTGACGCTGCCATGGATTTTGTTAAATTTCCATCCACCACAAAACAAGAAGCAATTCAAGGTTTATTGGATGCTCAAAAAATTTCTTTTTCTTATGGATTAACAACAGTTGATGACGCTGGACTTGGGAGACAAACCATCGAATTGATTGACAGCCTTCAGAAAACAAATGCATTGAAAATGAGAGTCTACGCTATGGTTTCTGGAGATACTCAAGAAAACTTAGATTATTATATTCAAAAAGGAATCGTGAAGACAGATCGTTTGCATGTTCGTTCCTTTAAAATTTACGGCGATGGTGCTTTAGGCTCAAGAGGTGCAGCAATGCGAACCCCCTATGCAGATCGAGAAAATCATTTTGGTGCACTGATCTATCCTGCGAAAAGATATCAAGAAATTGCAAAACAAATTGCAGCATCCGACTATCAAATGAACACACACGCCATTGGTGATTCTGCAAACACCTGGATGCTTTCCACCTATAAAGAAGTTTTAGCCAACAATAAAAACAGAAGATGGCGGATTGAACATGCCCAAATAGTAGCTCCAGAAGATTTCAAAAACTTTGATAATATCTTACCTTCTATACAACCAACACACGCAACCTCAGACATGTACTGGGCAGAGGATCGAATTGGTGAAGAACGGATGAAAGGCGCCTATGCTTTTAAAGAACTTCTCAATCAGTATGGGAAAATTGCGCTAGGAACAGATTTCCCTGTAGAACAAGTAAATCCTTTTTTAACTTTTTATGCAGCAACCATTCGAAAGGACATTCATAATTATCCTAAAGATGGGTTTCAAATGGAAAATGTATTATCACGTGAAGAAACTCTGAAAGGCATGACCATTTGGGCTGCATACGCAAATTTCGAAGAAAATGAAAAAGGAAGTATCGAAGTGGGAAAACTTGCAGACTTTGTCATTCTAGATCAAAATATCATGGAAATTGATGGGAGTAAAATTCCAGCCACAAAAGTAATTAGCACTTTTCTAAATGGGGAAAGAGTTTATTAAGTTTTTTCAAATTATATTTACACATCATTAAAAAACAACCCCTAAATATGAAACTTTATTTACCATTATTTTGTTTGGCATTTCTTTTATTTTCTTGTGCAGGAAGCGATTCAAATTTTGAACCACAAACAGAAGCAGATATCATTGAATATATAGAAGCCAATAATTTGGACGCCCAGAGAAGCAGTACGGGACTCTATTATGTAATTAACGAACTAGGAACAGGAGTTCGACCAACGAGCAATTCCAATGTAACAGTAGCCTATCGAGGCACTTTATTGGACGGTACGGTTTTTGACCAGAGTACGAATGGAATTTCATTTGGTTTGAACCAAGTAATTTTAGGATGGAGAGAAGGAATTACCTATTTTAAAGAAGGCGGAGAGGGTATTTTGTTAATCCCTTCCAATTTAGGGTATGGAAATAGTGGAAGTGGATCGATTCCTGGAGGTGCTGTCTTGGTGTTCGATATCAATTTAATAAGTGTAAACTAGTAACTCTTAATTTTTAGCATCAAGAAGAAAAAGCCTACCTTTAAAAGAAAAATATGAAACAACATACAGTATTTAAAGGAATTGTAATCTTATTCCTACTCGCATTTACGGTTCCGACTGTTGCACAAGAAAGCAAGAAAGCTTCAAAATTGACGCTTGTTGTAACAGATGCAAACAACCAACCCATTCCGGGTGCTTCTGTGCTATTTGATAATAAAAAGTATCCAAGAACTACAAATAGCAATGGGATCTTTAAAATAAAATTGAGAGCGTTCCCCAAAGAAATTTCCATATTTTCTGCGCTTCATGGAATCAAAAAAGTTAAGTATGAAGGTCAAAAAAAAATACGCATCAAAATAACTCCCAATAAGGTAGGAGCAGATATTGTTGCTAGTAACCAAAGAGAATTTACCGCGGGGGCAATACAATATCGAAATATCTATGATTATTTAAGAGGAAAAGTATCGGGACTTCGAATTACAACCGACAACGTAATCTCTATTCGAGGAGACCAAAATAGAGAACCCTTGTTCATCTTAAATGGATCTCCGGTTGGGAAAACCAGTTTTGGAGCTATTGTACCAAGCACCATTAAAACCATTACTGTTCTCAAAGGGCCAGAAGCTTCAATTTACGGAATACGAGGTATGAATGGGGTGATTATGGTTCGAACCATGTTATAAAAAAAAAGCGAAACACATAAGTTTCGCTTTTTTTATGCTTTAATAGGTGCTATAAAAGCTGCTATATTTTCAACGCCATGACTTCCCAAATGTTTGATAAAAGCAGATCCAATAATGGCACCATGCGCATGTGCACAAGCTGTTGTAAAGGTTGGTTTGTCTGAAATGCCGAAACCAATGATACACTTACTTTTTAATTGCATTGCTTTGATCCTCTTAAAATAATCTATTTGTTCCTTTGAAATCTCCCCTTTTGCGCCTGTAATTGAAGAAGAAGCCACTACATAAATAAATGCTTTTGTGTAGCTATCAATTTTACGAATTCTTTCTTCGGAAGTATTTGGGGTAATTAAAAACACATTGGTTAATCCGTATTTATCAAACAATGCTTGATAATGATTTTCAAATTCTACCATGGGTAAATCTGGAATTATCAGAGTTTCTATACCACAATCTACTACTTGTTGACAGAACTTCTCTTCGCCATATTTAAGCATTTGATTGAGGTATCCCATTAAAACTAACGGGGTTTGGTTGGATTGCTTAATGGTCATTAATTGCGAAAAGACAATGTCTAGATTGATTCCGTTTTCCAATGCTTTTTGACTTGAATCCTGAATGGTTGGCCCATCTGCCAAAGGATCTGAGTATGGCAATCCCACTTCAATAAAATCGACACCATTTTTTTCTAATGCTGAAATTACAGCGGTTGTATCCGCTAATTCTGGGTATCCACAGGTAAAATAAATCGAAAGTAAATTCTCTTTCTGGGCCAATAACGTATTTAATTTTTTCATCTTAAACGAGTGCTTGTTTATGCCTTTTTAATTCTTCTTCAATACCACTCCACAAGGCAATACGAACCGATAAAGATGCTTTAGCAACCGCCAAAACTTCGTCCCATTTCTGGGCATCATCTCCGCATAATTCTGTGATCATTTGTAGCGACAAAGGTCCATGTTCATCTCCATCTAAATCTATGTGACGCTTCAAGTAGTAGGTAAAACTATCATACTTTTTATCCTGTTTGGTTGCTGCTTCGTCAATAATTTTGATGAACATATCTGGAATAACGTCTTCCCTCCCAAATGTAAATGCTGCTGCAATTTTGTGCGTTTCATTGGTGTTGATTGTTTTAAATGTAAAAGAAACAAATTCCTTTACCGCGGCAATGATGGTGGTATTTTCTAGGGATGCTTCAACATCATTTGAAACAGCAAGTTGATTTAAAAAGTGCGTGATTTTTGAAGTATCTACCCCAACCTCTTCCATGGCATCAAGATACATTTCAAAATGACTTTTAACAACTCCATCTTTATCAAAATCGCTTTCTTCTGCTACGGTAATTTCGTTAATAAACCGCGCTAATTTTGAATTCGCTCGGGGAATCCATGGAGTAGATACCGTTGTTAAATCTCTCTGTAAAGCTTTTAGTAGGGACATAAAGTCCCAAACGGCAAAGACATGATTTTCCATAAAAACCTGAATATCCTCCATGGACTGAAGATTTTTATACAGGGAATGGGTTTTTAAGCTGTCTCTTAAATTTTGTAATTCGGATTCAATAAAATCAATTTTCGGATTCATTATGCTTCTAAATTTTTAATAAATATTTCTAAATCTTTGTCCCCTCTACCTGATAGGTTAATGACGACTACCTGGTCTTTCTTAAATTTTATTTTTGGTAAAACAGCCAATGCATGTGCCGTTTCTAAGGCTGGAATAATTCCTTCAATTTTTGTCAATTCATAGGCAGCTGCTAACGCTTCTTTGTCGGTAGCATTCATGAATTTTGCTCTTTTAGTTTCAAACAGTTGTGCATGCAAAGGGCCAACTCCTGGATAATCCAATCCTGCAGAAATTGAATATGGCTCTTGAATTTGTCCGTATTCATCTTGCATTAGAATTGTTTTACTTCCGTGTATAATTCCAACCTCACCCAATTGAGATGTTGCTGCACTTTCTCCAGAATACACGCCCAAACCTGCAGCCTCTACTGCAATTAACTCTACGGTTTGGTCCTCCATATAATGATAAAACGCACCGGCGGCATTGCTTCCTCCTCCCACACATGCAATAATGGTATCTGGGTTTTCCTTGCCTGTTTTTTCTTTTAGTTGCCATTTCATTTCTTCAGAAATCACCGCTTGTAAACGGGCTACCATGTCTGGATGCGGGTGTGGCCCTACTACAGAACCAATCAAATAAAATGTTGCTGGGTTTTGAATCCAATACCGAATGGCTTCGTTGGTGGCATCTTTTAATGTTTTACTTCCACTGGTTGCAGGAACCACTTTGGCGCCTAACATTTTCATGCGAGCAACATTGGGTGCTTGACGAACAATGTCTTTCTCTCCCATAAATACAGTACACTCCAGGCCCATTAATGCACACACTGTTGCCGTAGCAACTCCGTGCTGCCCCGCACCAGTTTCTGCAATAATCTTGGTTTTTCCTAATTTTTTAGCAATGAGGATTTGACCAATGGTATTGTTTACTTTGTGCGCACCCGTATGATTTAAATCTTCTCGTTTCAAATAAATATGAGCACCGTATTTTTCTGACAATCGTTTCGCTAAATAAAGCGGAGTCGGACGTCCAACGTAGTCTTTTAACAATGCTTTGTACTCTGTTTGAAACGCTTCAGATTCGATAATTTGAATATAATTATCTGCGAGTTCTTTTACATTTGGATGTAATAATTCGGGAATAAATGCCCCACCATATTGTCCAAAATAGCCGTTTTCATCGGGTTGAAATTTTGATTTCATATCTTATCGTATTCTGTCATTTTATGTACTAAAGGAATCTCTAAACACTAAAGATTACTTTGTTACTTTGGCAATCATATTATTTTTAAACTTCGCTATTTGCGCTACTTTCTTTATACCGGGTAGGCTTTCAAATTTACTATTAATATCGAGTGCAATACAGCACTTTGATGCAGGTTTCTTTAGAAATTCCTGAAGCATCTCCACTGAATCTAACCCAATTCCACCACTTAAAAAGAAAGGCTTCTCAAAAGGATAGGATTCTAAAATTGTCCAATCAAATTGAACGCCGTTTCCTCCTCTTTCTTTTCCTTTTGTATCAAACAAAAAATACTCAACAACATCCAAATAAGGCCTTAGTACTTCAAAATTAAATCTGTCTTTTACACCAAATACTTTAATGATTTCTACTTTCTCCTTGGAAATTTTATGTTTGTTTTTTTTCTTTTTTTGATGTTTATTTTCTTCTATAAACAGGGCTCTTCTTGCTGCTAGTTGCAACTGTAAATTGGTAACATAAGCAACAGATTCGTCTCCGTGTAATTGGATTGCGTCTAATTGATATTCTTCAACCAATGAAATTAAAATCTCTGGATATTCATTTACAAAAACCCCTGTTTTCTTAATGAATTCTGGGAGTTCGGGAATGATCCCTTCAAAATTTCTTTTTGATGCTTCATAAAAAATAAAGCCCATATAATCAGGATTCAATGCAGCCACTTCTTGAATGTTTTCACCCTGCATCATTCCGCAAACTTTCAATTTCATCGATTATTTTATTTGATTGATAAACGTTTGACAAGCTGCTCCGGGGTTTTCTTCTTTCATAAAGTTTTCTCCAATTAAAAACCCTTGAAATCCATATTCTTTCAATCCTGTGATAATTCTTGGGTCAGAAATTCCACTTTCAGACACTTTCACACAGGAATCTGGTATTTGACCCGCTAATTTGATAGAGTGTTCTAAGTCTACATCAAAAGTCTTTAAATTTCGATTGTTGATACCAATGATTTTATTTTCTAAATGGTTGATTTTATCTAAATCTTCTTGTGAATGCACTTCATACAAGACCTCCATTCCTAAATCGGTTGCGAGATTTCCGTAATTTTTTAATTCCGTAGCCGTTAAACAGGCAGCAATTAATAAAATTACGTCCGCACCAATTGCTTTTGCTTCTACAATTTGAAAACCATCTACAATAAAATCTTTTCGTAAAATTGGTTTTTGCTGATTGATGACTCTAGCTTCCATCAAATCTGCCATCGTTCCACCAAAGAAAGAAGTATCTGTTAAAATAGATTGTGCAGCTACATTGGCCTCTAAATATCCGTTGGTTACTTCGGCAATAGTTGCTTTGTCGTTAATGATTCCTTTGGAAGGTGACTGACGTTTGTATTCTGCTATAATTCCAGAAGAGCCATCTGCTAGTAACGATTTTTTTAAAGACAATGATTGTCTTGAAAAATTAGGGCTTTCTACTAATTTTTTTACTGGAACTTCTGCTTTTATTTTTGCAATTTCCTTTTTTTTGAAAGCGATTATCTTATCTAATATGGTCATATAATTAATTCTAAATTAAGAATTTGAGTTTTTATTCTTCAAAAATAAATACACCAAAAGACCTGCGGAAAATCCAATTGCAGTGTGAAGGTATATCTTTTTTGTTTGTACTCCAATCGCCAAACCTATCAATACAAAGGCGGGAATGATTGAAATGATATTTTTTTTCTTTTTGGTCATTATTCAACTAACTTTTTTAAACATGCTTTTGCTTTCAAGCCAAACAAGGACTCCTTAGCTTCTTCAAAACAGGTTTCAAAACTCTTTGTTTGCTCAACAACTTTAAGTGCAAATGCTGCATTTGTAAGCACAACATTGTTTTGTGCAGTTGTCCCATTTCCATCAAGAATTGTTTTAAATATTTTTGCTGCATCGGCTACTGAACTTCCTCCGGAAATCGCTGATTGTTCAATTATTTTTTGCCCAATATCTTGAGGCTGGATACATTGCTCTCCTTTTTTAGTGAGGAGTTTAAAGCCCCCTGTAAGAGAAATTTCATCATACCCATCCAAGGCATGAACGATTCCATAATTGCTTTTTTCTTCTTGTAAAATATAATTATACAAACGGGCAATTTCCAAATTAAATGTTCCTAAAAAATGATTCTGGGGCGCACTCGGGTTTACGAGGGGTCCTAGAATGTTAAAGAACGTTTTTAATGCCAATGCTTTTCTTGTGGGTCCAACCGCTTTCATTGCTGGATGAAATTTAGGTGCATGTAAAAAACAAATATTTGCTTTTTCTAAATGCGCTTTTAACGTGTTTTCATCATTGGTAAATTCATATCCAAAGCTGGCCAACATGTCCGAAGAACCCGACTGCGAAGATACCGAATAATTACCATGTTTTGCTACTTTTTGACCGGTACCCGCAACGATAAATGAAGTAAGTGTTGAAATGTTAAAAGTATCCTTTCCGTCTCCTCCGGTACCCACAATATCGAGCGTATTATACGCAGACAAATCAACTTTTATAGCCAATTCTAACAATGCATCTCTAAAACCAGTAAGTTCTTCCACTGTAATTGGGCGCATCATAAAAACCGTCATGAATGAGGCCAAATGTGCCTCATTATATTGCTCAGAGGCAATGGCAATTAACGTTTGCTTTGCTTGCGATTTAGACAATCTCTTGTGCTGGTATAAATCGTTTAAAATTGGTTTCATTTTTAGACAGTTCTTTTGTTAAAAGAATAAAGTAGGCAGGTAAAATAGGGTGCCTGCATTACTTTTTTACACTATTTATAAAATTAGTTACGAGTTGTGCTCCAACTTCTGTTAGTATTGATTCTGGATGAAACTGCACTGCTGAAATTGGAAATATCTTATGTGCTATTGCTTGAATCCCACCAGCTTCATCTCTAGCAGTAACTTTTAATACTTCCGGAAAACCATCTTCAGAAGCAGACCACGAGTGGTAGCGGGCCGCTAAAAATGTTGCCGGTATGTCTTTAAAGATAACCGCTTGCTCGTCTACCACATGCATTGGGGTTGCCACGCCATGGTATACGGTGTCTAAATTGACAATACTCCCACCAAAAACCTCGGTAATCGCCTGAAGACCAAGGCAAACTCCAAATATTGGTTTTTGACCGGCATAGGTACTGATTACCGCTTTTAGAATGCCCGCTTCTTCCGGAATTCCTGGTCCGGGAGATAACATAATTACATCAAAACTATTTAGGGCTTCTACACTAATTTCATCGTTTCGATACACTGCAGGAACATTGCCTGTAATTTTCTCTACCATATGAACTAAGTTATAGGTAAAGGAATCGTAATTGTCTATTATTACTATTTTCATTTTAAAAGCTTTTGGCGATTAGCAAACTACTAAAGGCTATTTTTTAAATGTTTTCTGCTAAAATTAACGCCTTTTTTAAAGCGGCTAATTTATTGTTTACTTCTTGTAATTCTTTTGCTTCATCTGAATGAATCACAATTCCAGCTCCTGCTTGTGAGTACAATACGTTGTTTTTACTCACAAAAGAACGGATGGCTATTGCCAAGTTTACAGAACCGTCTAGCCCTATAATTCCTACGGCACCTCCATAAAATCCACGGGATTGATTTTCATAGTTATCAATTAATTCCATGGCCTTATACTTTGGCGCACCACTTAAGGTACCCGCGGGGAAAGTATCTCCTACAATTTCTATTGGATTTCCTTTAATTTTTCCCTGAACGGTAGACACCAAATGAATCACATGACTAAAATACTGTACTTCTTTAAAGACTTCTACCGTTACATGGTTGGCATGTTTGCTAAGATCATTTCTAGCCAGATCAACCAACATAACGTGTTCTGCTGTTTCTTTTTTATCTTCAGATAATTTTTTTCCTAACTTGATATCTTCAGACATATCTCCGGTTCTTCGAAAGGTTCCAGCAATTGGATTGATTGTTGCTTTTCCTGCAGCAATTTTTATTTGTGCTTCTGGAGATGAACCCATCAATTTAAAATTCCCGTAGTCAAAATAAAACAAATAAGGAGATGGATTGATTGAACGCAATGCGCGGTACACATTAAATTCATCGCCTTTAAATTCTTGTTGAAACTGACGAGACAATACCAGCTGAAAAACATCACCTCGTTTGCAATGCGCTTTTGCTTTTGCTACATATTCTTTAAAATCTGCATTCGTACAGTTGGAGGTTTCTTGACCTAAGGTTTCAAATTTTTGTGTGTTAAATGTTTGTGCATTGATGATCGTTTCTATTTCCGAAACTCTTGAAATCTCGTGCGCTTCACTATTTTCTATCAAGGTCATTTCATCATTAAAATGATTAATAGCGATAATAAAACGATAAAAACTGTACTGCATTTCTGGGATCGCAGAAGGTGCTTTTTTATTTGCAAACCGAATGTTCTCGAAATACTGTACACTGTCATAGGTCGAATAGCCATACAGACCATTAAATGATTTTAGTTCCTTTGGACAATCCAAAACTATCGAATCTGCAAAATTATCAAACAGTGTATAGAAGTTTTTATCAACCACCTCTTGGGCTACTTGAACTCCTTTGTGAGATATCGAAAATAAGGCATCTTCCACTTTGATGGAAACAATGGGTTCTATACAGATAAAAGAAAAACTTTCTTCTTTACTATGATAGTCAGAACTTTCTAGCAATATTGTATTTGCATAGACATCTCGAAAGCGCAAATACAAGCCTACGGGAGTAACTGTGTCGGAAATCCTGGTGGTACTTGATGTTTTAAATTTTATTTTTTTCATGGTTGCTAAACGAACTCGGTATTTGGTATGCATACAAAAAAAGGCTTATCGTGAGATAAGCCTTTTGTATATTTTAACATATAGGACGGTGTCTCACTTATGAATTAAGAGAGTTCCACCACCATATGTTCTTTTGTTTCATCATTGTTTTACAAATTTAGACAGCAAATTCTACTTGACCAAATTTTATTTCGTTTTTTTTAAGCGAACTAACAAACAGTAAGTTTCTAAATGAAAAACAAACTTAATACTTTCATAAATACACTATAAACAATACTTTTATTACAAATTATAATTAAATATCAATATTAAGTATAAGTTATAAACAAATATTCGGTTTTTTGTAACGGAAATAAACAATTATTATTAAAAAATAGAATTATGTGTGGTATTGTATGTGCGTTTGATTTAAAAGAAAGACCTGAAGTCTTGAGACCTCAACTCCTAGAAATGTCTAAAAAAATTAGACATAGGGGCCCAGATTGGAGTGGAATCTATAGTGATGATAAGGTTATCATGACGCATGAAAGATTGGCTATTGTAGATCCAGCTTCTGGACAACAACCGCTTTTTAGTGAGGATAAAAAACTCGTATTGGCAGCAAATGGAGAAATTTACAATCATAGAGATTTACGCAAACAGTTTGACGGAACCTATCCTTTTCAAACAGCGTCCGACTGTGAGGTAATTTTAGCACTATACAAAGAAAAGGGTGTTGATTTTTTGGATGAATTGAATGGGATTTTTGGTTTTGCATTGTATGATGTTGAAAAGGATGCATATTTTATCGCCAGAGATCA
>Ga0206677_10001146_pt1 | contig 24761 bp, 27 predicted proteins | sample M130m12015metaG_FD_155475 | JGI IMG/M metagenome (GOLD analysis project Ga0206677, IMG submission 155475) | Ammonia-oxidizing marine archaeal communities from Monterey Bay, California, United States - M1 30m 12015 | ecosystem: Environmental > Aquatic > Marine > Intertidal zone | place: USA...
CGTGTTTGCAGGTCGATTCATCCGTTATCTTGCTGAGGCGGCGGTGGGCTCGCTGACGGGCGATGTATTGCTGCCAATTATGCTGTTCAAATTGCCCGGGTTCTTCGAAATGATTCTGCCGCTTGGTCTCTTCATCGGCATTTTACTTAGCCTGGGCCGACTTTATGCTGAGAGCGAAATGGTGGTGCTTAGGGCTTGTGGTGTCGGGCCGGGTAGGCTCGCTGGGTACGTTTTAGTGCCCACTATGGTGGTGGTCGGCGCAGTAGCTTTCTTATCGCTCTATGCGGCGCCCGAGGGCTCTGCCCGTGCCCAAGTCCTGCTGGATAACCCGCGATCAGCAGAGGGGCTTCATATTCTTAACGAAGGTCGGTTCCGAAAGCAGCGTGGTGGGCACTACGTTACCTATGCTGAGCAAATCGACGAAGCGGGCGTGATGCACAATATTTTTGTTTTCGAGCGAGAGCCGGGATCGCAATCGGACATCTACAACGCAACTTTTGCGCGAGAAGGGGAAATTATTTTTCAGGAATCGACGGGGCGTCGTTATCTGGAGCTGCGGGGAGGGAGTCGATATCAGGGAGAGCCGGGGAAGCTCGCGCTCGAGGAAATACAATTTGAGCTGTATGGCGAGTTGATCCCAGAGTCGCAAGGGAGTCTCCGCCGCACCACTAAAGTCCAAGCAATGGCGACGCAAGCACTGTGGCACAGCAGCGATCCAAAATTACGTGGCGCTTTGTGGTGGCGTGTGTCTTTACCGCTGATGGTGCCGGCCATCGCAATGATCGCATTGGCGTTGAGCCGCACTGATGCCCGGCGAGGCCGCTACGCAAAGATCGGGCCCGCAATGGTGGTCTTGCTACTCTATTTTCTAGGTCTGACCCAGGGCAGGGGGCTGATTGAATCGGGGCAAGGTCCTGGGGTCATGTTAGCGGTGCACGTGGGTTTTGCCGTTTTGTCTCTCGTGTTACTGCATTGGGAGCGGATCAGTAAACGCTGGAGCATCGTCAATGTCTAAGCTTGACCGTTATATCGGCGGTGGCGTATTCACGGCGACGCTGGGTGTGTTGCTCCTGCTGGTGGGGCTGGATGCCTTGACCTCTGTGATCGATGAAACGGATGACATCGGCGATGGGTATGGTTTTCTCGATATCTTGGTATACGTGGGTTACACCTTGCCCCGGCGGATTCACGAGTTTGTGCCATTTGCGGCTTTAATTGGAGCGCTCATTGCGCTAGGTCGTCTTGCCGCCTCGAGTGAGTTGGTGGTGATGCGAGCCGCAGGCGTATCAATCAGCCGTATGGCCGTCACCGTATTGAAACCCGCCTTACTCGTAGCGGCGTTCGGTTTTTCAGTCGGAGAATTTGTTGCGCCGCACTCGGAGCAACTGGCGATGAGCTATCGCGCATTAGCGCAGCGGTCCGAGTCTGCGGTTGCTGGTCGGTTTGGCGCGTGGAATCGCGACGGTAATACCTTTATCCACGTCGACGCAGTCCAACGAGGCGGTGTCGCCTACGGTATCACCTTATTAAATTTTACAGAGGACCGGCGCCTCGATACCACCTTGATGGCGGAGCGAGCGACTCATGCAGGCGATCATTGGATGTTGGAGCGCGTCAAGCTGACTCGCTTAGAGCCCAACGGAACAGTGGTGCTGGAGGAGACCTTAAGGCGATGGGATACGGCCATTACACCCCAGTTGCTCACTCTGGATGTGGTAGACCCAGAGACGCTATCTGTGATGCAGCTGTGGCCTTATGCACAGTACTTGAAGCAGCAGGGCATGGTTTCTTCGGATATTAAGCTCGCATTCTGGCGTAAGGTGTTGCAGCCCTTTGCGACCTTGGGCCTGGTACTCGTCGCCATGTCTTTTATTTTCGGACCGCTGCGCGAAGGGACGATGGGAGCGCGGATCTTTGTCGGCGTGATTGTCGGGGTCGCCTTCCGAATCAGCCAGGATTTTTTTGGTCCCGCCAGCCTGATTTTTGGCTACGACCCGCTATTGGCTGCGCTGTCGCCGATAGTCGTCTGTTGGTTGGGGGGGCTGTGGCTTTTACTCCGCCGCTCTTAGTGAATCAAGTTCCCCCCTTTTTTGGAATCACCACCAGCCGCGTTCCCGACCATTGATCATGCCAGTACGCCTTTTCCGCCGAGACAAAGCGCCACGCATAGCCGAGGCCGAGTAGCGTCGCTGACAGCAAGGCGCCAATCACGCGAATCAGTGCTTGCTTCCACGTCGGCCGTTCGCCACTGTTGGTGATTAATTTAATACGCCATGCCTGCATGCCCAAGGTTTGGCCGCCTCTGCGCCAAAAAATACCGAAGAACAGGATGACGATCAGTAGCCAGCCTGCCCACTGTAGTGCGGGTGGCACAGAGGGTTCAGCAATAGTGTCCGTGGGCCCTAATATCGCGACCCACATGGCAGTCGCGGCCATGAACAGCGGCAGTATGAGCAGCAAGTCGTAAAGCATTGCCAGCATATGGCGCCAAATGGGGGCGGTAGGGAGGGGGTTCAGCGGTAGGGACTCTGGGGTCATAGTAACGTTGGCCGTCAAAGATGTGATCGTGATTTCAGCGTAAACTAGCATGAACTGATCAAGATCGATGCCCATCATGATACAAGACGAAATCAACGCGGCGTTGCAAGCCGCCTTTACGCCGCAGACGCTGTTAGTGGAGAACGAGAGCTTTCGCCATAATGTGCCCGAGGGCTCGGAGACGCACTTTAAAGTGACGTTGGTGAGCGAGGCGTTTTCTGGACAGCGCAGTGTTAAGCGTCATCAGTCGGTTTATGCCGTGCTCAAGGAGTGGCTGGCGGGGCCTGTCCATGCGCTGGCGCTACACACTTATACGCCCGACGAGTGGGATCAAGTGGCGGCCGTACCGGCGTCACCTGACTGTCGAGGAGGAACGGGGAAGTGAGCAGTCACGTTGATGCCTCGGACCGTGTGGTTGTCGCCTTATATCGCTTTGTCCGACTCGATGATTTTGAGTCACTGCGCGCGCCGTTGCTGGAGGAGTGTCAGCGGGCGCAAGTCAAAGGGACGTTACTGCTTGCGAAAGAGGGCATTAATGGCACGATTGCTGGGAGTCGAAAGGGGGTTGATACCGTCATAGCTTGGTTAGAACAGGACCCTCGTTTCGCGGGTCTTGACCGGAAAGAGTCTTTTCATGGCGCTGAGCCGTTTCATCGCATGAAAGTGAAGCTGAAGAAAGAAATTGTGACGATGGGGGTTGAGGATATTGACCCTACGGTTTGCGTGGGTCAGTACGCTACGCCTGCCCAATGGAACGCGCTCATTGATGACCCCGAATGCTTGGTGATCGACACTCGCAATGATTACGAGGTGGCCATTGGCACTTTTCGGGGCGCTATTAATCCAGAAACGGAACATTTCCGCGATTTGCCCAGCTGGGTAGATACGCACTTACAGCCATCACGCCATAAAAAAGTCGCGATGTTTTGTACCGGCGGTATACGGTGTGAAAAATCGACCTCTTACTTAGTGTCTCAGGGGTTTGAGCAAGTTTGGCATTTGCAGGGGGGCATCTTGAAGTATCTCGAAGAGGTGCCCGTGTCCGAATCACGCTGGGAAGGGGAGTGCTTTGTTTTTGACGCTCGTGTCGCGGTAAACCACGACCTAGAGAAGGGCAGTTTTGATCAGTGCTATGCCTGTCGACACCCCATCACAGAGGCGGCAAAGCACTCTTCAAAGTATGAGAAAGGAATTTCTTGTCCGCGATGCTATGACCTGCGTAACGACCGCCAGCGGGCGCGTTTTCAAGAGCGGCAAAAGCAGGTGGAGCTTGCAGCATCGCGAGGTGAGCGGCATATCGGCGGCGAGCCGCCTACCCGCCAGAGCAAGGATGCCTCAGTGCAGTGAGTGGATTCGAGTAATGAGTGCTTCAGTGGGGTGAAAATAGCTCACGGACGCGCCATCACCCGCCGATATCACCCCGACCACTCGAACACTGCCGCTGGCTGTGCGTCGCAGAATAGCGCCACCTGACGCCCCTTTTTTGGCTACGCAGTCGGATCGTGCAGGGCGGGTGTTGGCGGACATTACCAAGCAGTCCGGGTCATACATCAGCCCTCGAGGCGATGGCGTTTCTGCGTGTGTATTGGTTCTGCCCGAATCGGTTGCAGGGGCGAAGCCCGCTGCGATGACGCGAGTGCCGCGTTGAGCAGGATCGGGTGAGAGAGGAATCCAAGCGCCGATGACAGTATCGGTTAGCGGAGTGAGCACCGCCCAGTCCGCAGACATCGAGCCGCCGCTAACAACCAGACGAGCTGGCAACGGCGTATCGGGTGAGTGCTGCGCGAATAATTGTATGGGCCCTTGTGTGGCCGCGTAGTCTTCGAAGCAGTGCCAGGCACTGAGTAGTAACGTGTTTGGCCCGGGTGTAATGACAGTGGCACTGCAGTGTTCGGTAAAGTGCCGCATGCGGCCCCCGTCTGAGCGAATGACCGGGACCTCAAGACGGACCATGGCGGAGTGCCAGTAGAGCGCTTGTGGGTCTGGAACAAGTCTGGGGTCAGCGGTGAGTGGCTGCGATAGCGCGAGCAAAGCCAAAGCCCCTAACAGGTGTGCCAACGACGTGGTGTCGTGAAATGGTCGCATGACGATTCCGATGAGTTTGTGCAGGCGGTTTGACCATAGCACTGATTGCAGCCGTCTCGGCTCATTGTCTCAGCTTAACTGATCATGATGGGGCAGAGCTGGTGTATGCTCGCTGCGCACGACATTCGTCGACTGCAAAGATGGGCTGCAGAGGCTGCTGATTAAGCTTCGTGGTCTGATAGAAAGAGGATTGGGGTCGAACACGTTGGACTACTCTGGGCAGCAGTTAAAAATGGGCCTTTCGTTGGCGGTCATTGCCAACATTATTTGGGGGGTTGCGGCGTTATATTGGATTGAGACACAGCCAGTCAGAGCGGTTGATGTTGTCGCCCACAGAGCCATCTGGAGTTTACCGATTGCGACGGGAATCTTGCTATGGATGCGCCGCTTGCCTGCTACATGGGCGTTGATTAAACACCGTAAAACACTCCTCTGGAGTGCGTTGGGCACGCTACTACTGAGCGCTAACTGGGGTGTTTTTGTCTATGCGGTGAACGCAGGTCGAGCGACGGAAGCAAGTTTAGGTTATTTCATGTTGCCGCTATTGACCATCATTGTGGGCAGATTTGTGTTTCAGGAAGCGCTCAGCACGGCGCATCGACTGGCCATTGGGCTAGCCGTCGCGGCGGTTGTTTTACAAATCGTTGCCTATGGGAGTCTGCCATGGATCAGCCTGGTCGTATCGACTTCATTTGCGCTTTACGGCGCCATTCGTAAAAATATTGTGGCCGATTCGATGCAGGGTTTGTTTATAGAAACCCTCTGTATGGCACCGTTTGCTCTGGGCTGGCTTTGGTTAACGGGTGGGGCGGGAATGGGGGCGCATGGTCTTCGTGTAGATGTGTTCCTGTTGTTGGCGGGTGTTTACACGACGGCGCCGCTGCTGACTTATATTGCGGCGGCCAGATTGTTGCCGCTGAGTATTGTGGGCTTTACCTCTTATTTGGGTCCTACGCTACAGTTGTTGGTCGCGCAAACGGCACTGGGAGAGTCGATTGATGTCGTGACGGCTGGCTCGTTTGGGCTCGTTTGGGTGGGTGTTGTGCTGGTCTCTGGTCAGGGCCTTTTGCGGGTTCGACGACAAAGTCGGTAGAGGGGTTGAAAAAATAGGATTGAAAACACAGGGTTTATTGCGCGGTTACGGCGCTGTGAGACGCCAATACTGTGAGGTTGAAGGTGTTTCATTGACTTGTGACCTGGGATTGCCATGGTTCACTTAGGCCCATTAAGCGAGCAGTGGCGCAACGTGCTTGAAGACGAGTTTCGGCAACCTTACCTGTCTGAATTGAGTGCTTTTTTGCGGGCTGAGAGGGCGGCAGGTAAAGAGATCTTTCCTGCCGAGAGTGAGTACTTTGCCGCCCTAAATGCCACGCCACCCGATGCAGTGAGGGCGGTAGTGTTAGGGCAAGATCCCTATCATAGTCCTGGTCAAGCGCATGGGCTGAGTTTTTCGATCAAGGGCGGAGGTCGAGCTCCCCCGTCTTTGCGCAATATTTTCAGCGAGTTGGTATCTGACCTTGGCATTGCAGCGCCTGAGCGTGTTGATCTGACGTGTTGGGCGGAGCAGGGTGTGCTGTTGCTCAATAACGTGCTCTCTGTTGAGCGTGGTTTTGCGGGGTCGCATCAGGGTAAGGGTTGGGAGTGTTTTACAGACGCAGTAGTGCGTGCAGTGGATCAGGGTGAGCATCCGGTTGTGTTTATGCTCTGGGGAAACCACGCCCAAAAGAAAGGCGCCGCGATTGATCGATCGCGGCATTGTGTGCTGCAGGCGCCGCATCCTTCACCGCTGGCTGCCCACAGAGGGTTTTTGGGTTGTCAGCACTTTAGTCAGGCGAATGCCTTTCTGCGCGATCATCAGCGAGGTGAGGTGGATTGGTCGGTTTCGTCGTAGCAAGCTTGAATGGCCGTGAGCGTGCATTCTGGCTTGCCCAGTAAGACTGAGTCGCTTGCTGCCTCTGGCGTCAGCTCAATCAGTACCTGCTGGACGTCACCTTGGCTCGCTCGATTGACGACACTGCCGACGGCCCGATTCGTTGCGTTGCTCAGGCGAGCACCGGGCGCTATCGCGTCGAGTGTGTCGTCAAGCGTCTCTTCAATCAAGGCGCGATATAAGCGCCGCTTTGGCGTGCCGCGATAATGCAGTCGGGCGACGATCTCCTGTCCGGTATAGCAGCCTTTCGTGAAGCTGACGGTACCGTTGAGGTCGTAATTCAGATCCTGTGGCAAATAGGCGCCCATCGTGTCCGGCTCCACTCTTGCCCGAGCGGTCATCATGTCAACCTCAGCTAACGGCAGGACCGCGGTGGTGTGGCTTGGCGTGGCGGACGCGCTAGCTTGCCAGCATTCGATGATGTTATCGCCGCGTGGTATCTCAACAGCCAAGATCGCGTCGGCGTCATAGTGCACTAATGCGGTGTTTTCTGGCTGCTGCTGAGCGGCGCTAACAGTCCTACAGGCAATGCTCCAGTCTGATTCAGTCAGCGTGCTTTTAGAAAATGAAAGGTAGGGCTTTAGGTGGACTGCTAGCGCGGCCATGACGGTTTTCCGACCACGCATCATGACGTGCTCAGCACTGACAATGACGGCTAGCACGTCTGCGATCACTCTGCCTTTTGGATTGCAAAATGCGGCAAAACGAACGGCACCAAGTTGGGCGTTCTCAAAGTCTGCGGTCGTTTGTCCTTGGAGAAACTGGATCGCGTCAGCGCCGACTAACGTCATAACAAGATCGGTGTCCACCGGATCGGCCGTGTGGTGCGGGGTGTCTGTGTCAGTCACGCGATTAAGGTGTCCTCGGTAGGCTCAGTAGAAGACGCCTATACTACACCGTCGGGTAGGCAGATTGGATCAACAGTATGGACCAGCGCGAAGAATGGAACAGAGCAAGATGGGCGAGTCGCCGAGGGCTACTGGAGCTAGACTTGTTGTTGGCGCCGTTTGTTGACGAAGGATTCGCGCAGATGAGTGCGGAATTACGCGCGATGTATCGAGAGCTGTTATTTCAGGATGATCAAGATTTACTCGAATGGGTCATGGCGCGCAGTGCTGCCCCAGAACCGCGCTGGCAGCCCGTGATTGCTGCAATACGGCGCTTTCATCAGCTTGATGCGTAGCCGCGCTTAATTACGGGTACTCGGGCAGTTGATCCACCGGGCCGTCCAATGCGAGTGTCGGATCAAAATTGGGGGGTATCAATACTGAGTCCAGCGCGTCGGGCAAGGCGTCAGGGTAATCGGAATTAAAATGCAGTCCACGACTCTCTTTCCGCCCCGACGCACACGAGACCATGAGCTGTGAGACCTGAGTCAAATTGCGCATCTCTAGTAAGGGCCGTGTAATTTGAAAGCGACCGTAGTAACGAGAGACTTCCTGCTCAAGTAGGGCGATTCGCGCTGCGGCATATTCCAGTCGACGTGAGGTCCGGACGATGCCTACGTAATCCCACATCAAGCGTCTGAGCTCTTGCCAATTGTGCTGTATCACCACCTTTTCGTCAGAGTCGCGAACACGACTGTCATCCCAGACGGTAGGAGTGGCGGTAGCGCTAGCGCTGGACCTGGAGCTGGACCTAGAAAGGGAAGTGGCGATGTGCTCTGCAGCGGATTGTGCGTAAACAAAGCACTCAAGCAGTGAGTTACTGGCCATTCGATTGGCACCATGCAGTCCAGTGCACGCCGATTCGCCTACCACGTAAAGCCCCGGAACATCGGTAGCGCCATGCTGATTCACCACGACCCCGCCACAGGTGTAATGCGCGGCAGGCACCACTGGTACGCGCTCAGTCGTCATATCAATTCCCAATGCTAGGCAGCGCTCATAGGCTTGAGGGAAGTGACGTCGGATAAAGCTGGCCGGCCGGTGACTGATGTCGAGATAAACACAGTCCGCGCCCAGTCGTTTCATTTCATGGTCAATGGCCCGCGCGACGATATCCCTGGGCGCCAGCTCGGCCCGCGGGTCAAAATGTGGCATGAACCGTTCGCCATCTTCGAGGTGCAGCGTAGCCCCTTCACCCCGTAAAGCTTCGGTGACTAAAAAGGAGCGCGTCTTTGGATGGTAGAGGCAGGTCGGGTGGAACTGATTAAACTCGAGGTTGGCCACCCGACAGCCTGCACGCCAAGCCACCGCAATGCCGTCGCCGCTGGCTCCGTCGGGATTGGTGGTGTATCGATACGCTTTGCTGGCTCCGCCGGTGGCCAGCACCACCGCGTTGGCGCTGAGGGTTTCAACGCGTCGATCTTGGGTGTTGAGTAAGTGGGCGCCGCAGACTCGGCCCCCTGACTTGATGACATCGACCAAGCAAAGATCAGTGAGCAACGTAATGTTAGGCGCCTGCTCGGCACGATTGGCGAGCACCTCGGAGATGGCGAGGCCTGTCTGATCAGCTGCGTGGATGACACGTCGATGGCTGTGACCGCCCTCCATCGTGAGGTGAAACTCACGAAACTCAAGGTCAGGTTGGTCTTCCCTAAGATCAAATGCTATGCCTTGTGACACCAGCCAATCGACACTTTGTCGACTCCGTCCGACAGTAAAGCGCACCGCCGGCTCATGACACAGACCTGCACCGGCATCGAGCGTGTCAGTGACATGAGCCTCTACCGAGTCGCGGTCATGTAATACGGCGGCCATACCCCCTTGTGCCCAGGAGGTTGAGCCTGAGCCCAGCTGGCTTTTTGACAAGACCGCTATTTGCAGGCTGTTGGGGAGTTGCAGCGCGAGACTCAGTCCAGCGGCGCCGCTGCCGATGATGAGCACGTCAAAGCGAGGAGAGGTGGGCATGTCAGGTTGACCGTTGGTGTGACGCGGGTGCGGTATAATAGCGACCTATTAGTGTAATTGATCGGGAACTTTTTGCTTGCGACGCAATCAGATAAGTCGGTAAATAGCCGGGAAGCTCCATTACCTGGCATGTTGAGTGAATTGAAGGTGCAGTTTTGACAGCCTCTGAGACAGATCAGCAACTGGTTCAGAGGACGCAGCGCGGCGATTTGCGGGCGTTTGACCTGTTGGTACTGAAGTATCAGGGACGAATTGCGGCGCTGGTCAGCCGGTACGTGTCAGATCCGTCTGAGGTGGAGGATGTGACACAGGAAGCCTTCATTAAGGCGTACCGGGCGATTGATAAGTTCCGAGGGGACAGTGCGTTCTACACGTGGCTGTACCGCATCGCTGCCAACGCTGCCAAAAATTACTTGGTATCGAGGCGTCGCCGTCCGGGTGCTGACGCCACGCTAGAGGACGCGGAGGTAGGTCAGCAAGCCGAGCTACTGGCCGATGTGGGAACCCCAGAGGCGGTTGCGATGGGAGAGGAGTTGGCCGCAGTGGTGCAAGACGCTTTAGCGGCGCTGCCGGAAGAACTGCAGTCGGCACTGACATTGCGGGAGTTTGAAGGATTAAGTTACGACGATATTGCCGCAGTTTTAGACTGCCCAGTCGGAACGGTCAGGTCTAGGATTTTTCGGGCACGCGAGGCGATTGATGAGCGTGTTAAGCAACAAATGAGTGGGGAGTCGGGATTCAGATGACAACCAGTGAGAGAGAGTTCGAAACGTTATCCGCGGTGATGGATGGAGAAGCTGATGAGCTCGAGTTACGACGCGTGCTCGATTCCACCAGCAGCGACCCCGCGTTGAGAGAAAAGTGGCGTCGGCAGCAAATGGTGCGGGAGTTGCTTCAGACTCGCCGCATTAGCCAGCCCAATATTGAGGTGTCCTCTGCCGTAACAGAGGCGTTAACTAGCGGAAAAAGCGCGCTCAGAAACCCGCTTTGGAGTATGGCGGTCGCTGCTTCTGTGACGATGGCTATTGTGCTGGGCGGGCAGCAGCTGTTGGTACCCCAAAGTAATGTCATGCAGGGCACCTTAGTCAGTGATGTGGTGGGCGGTGTCGTCCCGGTTTTGGGCGCGCAGCCGATTCAGGCGAGCCTCGGTGCGAGAGCATTGCCTGTCGCTGGCCGGCAAGTAGATTCGACTGATAATGAGCGACGAGAAGTGGCGGCCATGTATGAGCGGCTGGCGCAAGATCGTTACCTTAATCTGGGCCGTCGTCACGCGTCTGCGGCTGCGCGAACTCATCCTGCCCCTTATATTTCTTACGTGCGTGCGCCGGCGGCTACTGGTGAAAAACCTCCGTTACAGTGAGCTTATGAGGTACTGGTCGTTGCGGTTGTTAGGCGCGCTGTGGCTGAGCGTCATGTGTCTGTCGGTATCGGCGCAAGCGGCTGAGCCCGTCTGTGAGGTAGCAACAGAGCCTGAGCAGGCGCTTGCAAAACTGTTGGATGTTCACAGAGCCATTTCCTATGAAGGAACGGTGCTGTACGAGCGAGCAGACAATCGGCAGTTCCTCGAGGTCGCATGGCCAGACCAGAAAGCCCCTAACGAGCATCGCCAGGGCACGTTGCGCCGCCTCAATGCCAAGGTTAATCCTCAGGTGGAATTTTGGCCAAGCGCGTTCGTGCCGAAGGACCGCGTGTGCGATCTCAGTAAGTTTTATTCATTGAGTCTCGAGTCGAGTCGAGTTATTGCGGGTCGATTGACAAGAAAGCTGGTGCTACGCCCGCGCGACACATTGCGACTAGCACACTTCATTGATGTGGACGTTCAAACGGGCATGGCGCTTGGGATGGTGACTGCCGAGCCGGGTGGAAAAGTCTTGGAGCGTTTTGAGTTTGCCGCTATTCGCTACCGCGAGGTGCCTGCGTTAGAGACTGGCGTGACCGACGATGCCCTGAGTGCGCGGGGTCGAGACGTGATACCGGGTTATTTCGTGATAGCTGAAAATTCTGAACAAGGTGTTTTTGTGGTCAGTGACGGCTGGGCTACTGCGTCTGTATTTGTAGAGCCGCTGTCGCCGACGGCGCCCTCTGGCGAAGGTGCCGTCATTGACGGTGCCACGCTGACCTACACACGAGGCACGCGGGTTGGGAGCACGGGTGTGCTGATTAGCGTGCTGGGAGAGGTGCCTGTGGTCACGGCAAGACTGTTGGCTGATGCAGTGCGTTCTGCCGGGTCAGGATCATAATGGGTGGGGTGACAGAACCCGGCATTGTGGTTGCCGTAGAGACCAATGCAGTATGGGTGGAAGCCGATCGGAGCGCCGCATGTGGCCGTTGTGCAGCGCGCGCGGGTTGCGGGCAAGGTGCCTTGTCAGCCCTATTGCAAAAGGGTAAGGGGCGGGTGAGAGCGCTATCGAGCGAGACGCTGCATGCATCAAGTTGTCAGCTCGGTGATGAGGTTATGATCGAGATCCCCGATTCCACTCTGCTAGGCGGCACGCTATGGCTCTATGGCGCGCCTCTAATGCTTGGGACCTGCGTTTCAATGTGGGCGGCTTCCTGGGGCGATTTGTGGGCTGCCAGTGCGTTCTGTCTTGGGTTGTTGAGCGGGTTTGCTATCCTTCATCAACTGAGTCATCGCTTCCAAGGGGTACTGCCCGGTATGGCGGAGCCTCGGTTAGCGTCTAAAACGGCGGAGCCGCATTTCGAGCTTCTCGCAAAACAGTAACGTCAATATTTTAAGAAGGGGAGTACGGCCATGATGGTACGCGCTGTGTTGTTTCATTTTATCTTTTGGGGGCTCAGCGGCTTCACCAGTTTGTCGAGCGCGGCGTTGCCTGACTTCACTGAAATAGTCGAAGCCTCCTCACCCGCCGTCGTAAAGATATTAGTAGAGTACGAAGCTGAAAATCCTCGCTTGCAAGAGGAATTAGAAGAGCTGCCCGAATCGCTGCGCCGATTCTTTGACTTTCGCGGCCGCCCCCCAGTGCCGCGCGAGCGAGCGGGTATGGGCTCTGGGTTTATCTTCTCCAGCGATGGTTTCGTGATTACTAATCATCACGTCGTCGACGGTGCAAAACACGTCGTGGTGCGTCTGCCCAACCGGCAAGAATTCGACGCCGACATCATTGGTACGGATCCACGTTCTGATCTGGCGGTGCTGAAAATTGCCAGTGATGACCTACCCGTCTTGCGCTTGGCGGATGAGAGCGCGCTCAAAGTAGGTCAATGGGTGCTGGCGATTGGCTCGCCCTTTGGACTGGATTTTTCTGTGACTGCAGGCATTGTCAGCGCAGTAGGACGCAGTTTGCCGACTGCTGCCGGCGACAACTATGTGCCGTTCATTCAAACGGATGTCGCGATTAACCCGGGTAACTCGGGCGGGCCGTTATTTAACCTTGAGGGCGAAGTCATCGGTGTCAATTCTCAGATATTTACGCGCTCAGGCGGGTCAATTGGTTTGTCGTTTGCCATTCCGAGCTCAGTGGTTCGCAATGTCGTCGCTCAAATACAAGAAACAGGGGAGGTCGAACGCGGGTGGCTGGGTGTCAGCATTCAAGATGTCGACCGCAATCTTGCGGACTCGTTTGGCCTAGATAGGCCCCGGGGAGCCTTAATCGCTCAGGCGGGTAAGGGGTCACCTGCCGAGGATGCCGGCCTGAAATCAGGCGATATTATTGTGAGCTTTGATGGCCATGACATTGAAACTTCAGCGGACCTGCCTCACATCGTCGGCCTCATTACGCCGGGGACATCAGTTGAGGCGGTGATTATGCGCGATGGCAAAGAACTAACCTTGGAGGTTGAGGTGGGCGCGCTGGCTGCTGGCGCAGTGGCGAGGGTTGAGACCGAGGCCGCATCAGATGGGACCGTCAGGCTCTTGGGCATGCGTATCGCACCGGTCGAGGCGGAGTTGTTGTCGGACTTGGGATTATCCGGTGGTGTCTGGGTGGTCGGCGTTAAGGCAGGCTCTCCAGCAGATGAGTCAGGTGTGGAAGAAGGCGACATATTGACGCGATTGGGCAGTCGCCCCATCAGTCAGATAGCGGATCTTGATGGCGTTGCAGACGAGTTGGTGTCTGGCACTTCTGTCCCGGCGAGGCTGATTCGCGGACGTAGCCCGTTGTTCATTGGCATTCGTATACCTGAAAGCGACTGATGCTCGGCTGTTTAGCGTGCTAAAATGGTGCGCTTCGATGTTACGGATTGTTGTTTCTGACAGTCCCCATTCCTTTTGAGGCGACCAAGCAGTGGCTGAACTCAGTCATATACGTAATTTTTCTATCATCGCGCACATCGACCACGGCAAGTCGACGCTGGCTGATCGGTTTATTCAGCATTGTGGCGGACTGTCAGAGCGAGAAATGGCCGAGCAGGTGCTCGATTCCATGGACTTGGAGCGCGAACGCGGTATCACGATCAAAGCGCAGAGCGTCACGTTAGATTACGAGTCTGCAAGCGGTCAGGTGTATCAGCTGAATTTTATTGATACACCGGGGCACGTCGACTTCTCATATGAGGTTTCTCGCTCACTGGCTGCTTGCGAGGGCGCCCTGTTAGTGGTGGACGCGGGTCAGGGTGTCGAGGCGCAATCAGTTGCAAACTGTTACACAGCAATTGAACAGGGTGTCGATGTGCTGCCAGTGCTCAACAAGATGGATTTGCCTCAGGCTGATCCTGAGCGCGTGCAGCAGGAGATTGAAGAGATTATTGGGATCGACGCCACAGAGGCGGTTCCGACGAGTGCAAAGACAGGGCTGGGTATCGAAGATGTGCTCGAATACCTCGTTCGAAAAGTACCGGCACCAATCGGTGATCGCGACGCGCCATTGCAGGCACTTATCATCGATTCATGGTTCGATAATTACTTGGGCGTTGTGTCGTTGGTCCGGGTGATGCATGGGCAGCTCAGTAAGCGAGACAAGTTTCTGGTGTCGTCTACCGGCAAGCAGCACCAAGCGGACATGATTGGCGTGTTCACGCCGCGACGAACCACGACAGACTGTTTGATGGCAGGTGAGGTGGGTTTCGTCGTCGCGGGCATTAAAGACATCAAGGGCGCGCCCGTGGGCGACACCCTGATTTCAGCTTCACATCAAGAGACGCCGGCTTTGCCGGGTTTTAAAAAGGTCAAACCGCAGGTTTATGCGGGCATTTTTACGGTCAATTCTGACGACTATGAGGATTTTCGAGAGGCGCTGGGTAAATTGACGCTCAATGATGCATCGCTTTTTTACGAGCCAGAATCTTCGGATGCGCTGGGCTTTGGATTTCGGTGCGGCTTCTTGGGTATGTTGCATATGGAAATCATCCAAGAGCGGTTGGAACGTGAATACAATTTAGATCTGATTACGACCGCCCCGACGGTGATTTATGAAGTCGTGAAAAAGGGGGATGAGGTGATCTATGTCGATAATCCTTCCAAACTTCCCGACCCCGGCGACATTGAAATCATGCGCGAACCGATCGCGCGCTGCACTATTCTGACGCCTCAGGAGTACCTTGGTGCTGCCATAACGCTGTGTGTGGAGAAGCGGGGTTCCCAAGTTGATTTGCAATTCTTGGGTCAGCAGGTTCAGCTGATCTACGATGTCCCGATGGCTGAGGTCGTATTAGACTTTTTTGATCGCTTGAAATCGGTCAGCCGCGGTTACGCCTCACTTGACTACAGTTTCGAACGGTTTGAAGCGGCGCCGCTATCGCGGTTAGATGTCCTGATTAATGGCGATCGCGTCGATGCGCTGGCGATTATTGTGCACCGGGATTATGTCCAGTCTCGCGGACGCGTTCTAACTGAGAAAATGAAAGAATTGATCCCGCGACAGATGTTCGATGTCGCCATTCAGGCGGCGGTGGGAGGCAAGATTGTTGCTAGGCAAACCGTTAAGGCTTTACGCAAGAATGTCACTGCCAAGTGTTACGGCGGTGACGTCACGCGAAAAAAGAAGCTGCTCGAGAAGCAGAAAGCGGGTAAGAAACGTATGAAACAAGTCGGCAATGTTGAGATACCTCAGTCGGCCTTCTTGGCTGTGTTGCAGGTGGATCATTGAAGTCCGCACGTTTTTGCTCTACGTGAGCGGCTCGTTTCAGTGATAATTGGGGCTCAGGCCTGAGGCGTTTAGCATGATGAATATCGATTTCCCGCTGATTCTTGTGATTGTTGTGTTCGGTAGCGGGGCGATTTGGCTGCTCGATGCACTGTTGTTAGCTGGCGGACGTCAGTCCCGTCGGCAGGAATTGGCAGCTCGGTTTCCTGGCTGCGAGGAAGAGGGCTCAAAGGCGGCGCACGCGTTTAATGAGGCGTGTCTCTCCGAGGCAGCTGAGCCAGCGGTTGTTGAGTATGCGCGCTCGTTCTTTCCTGTATTGGCGGTCGTATTAGTATTGCGCTCATTTTTATATGAGCCTTTCCAAATCCCCTCGTCCTCTATGGTGCCCACTCTTGAAGTTGGCGATTATATTTTGGTGAATAAGTATGCCTACGGGTTAAGACTGCCCGTGACGCGAACCAAGGTATTCGAGCTAGGCGAGCCTGAGCGAGGGGATGTCATGGTCTTCTTTCCGCCACACCAAAATCAAACCTATTACATCAAACGTGTCATTGGTAAGCCCGGTGATCGCGTGGCGTATCGTAACAAGCAGCTCACCGTAAATGGCGAGCCAGTCCCTCAGGCGTGGTTGGCCGAGATACCAACGGGGCGCTATGCAGTAAAAATGGGGCGGGAGATACTGCCGGATACCGATGGCCACTTGATGCAAATCGATAGTCGCCGTCCGCCTCGCACTTTTTCGGTCGTCGTCAAGCCCGGGCATTATTTTATGATGGGCGATAATCGTGACAACAGCAGTGATAGTCGTGTTTGGGGTCAGGTGCCAGAGCGAGACATTGTGGGTAAAGCGGTAGCCATCTGGATGCACTGGGAGGCGTTTCTCAGCGTGCCCTCCTTTAAGCGTGCAGGCGCCATTGACTGACGATTTAGGGGGTATATGTGAGTAGACGTGAGCTGCAGCGCTCACAGGTAAGCCCAAAACGCCGCGACGCGGGGTTTGGTTTGTGGGCGATCACAACGAATTTGGTCTTTCTCGGGCTGCTCTTGATCGCTGCGCTTCGTATGGCGCCAACTTACTTTGAGTACCTCGCCGTGAAGGACATTCTGTTGCGTGCTGTGGTTGAGCAGCCCGTGTCTGGCGAGACCGTGCCGCAACTCAGGAATCGGTTGGCAGCGTTATTGGTGACAAATCAAGTGCGTGGTGTCGAGATCGACGATATTGCTATCTACTCAGAGCGAGGTGTCATTGTTGTTGATGCACGTTATGAAGTCCGATTTCCGCTGGTTTGGATTCTTGACGGAGTGATGCAGTTTGACGATCTCGTCATTCAAACCACCCCTGTGGTGCGTTCTTGACGGGGCTTAGACCGATTGAGGTCGCATCTTTGCAGGCAAAGTTGGGCTATGAGTTTTCTAACGCCGACTTATTGGTCCGCGCCCTGACGCATCGTAGTGCGGCCAAGATTCACAATGAGCGATTAGAGTTTTTGGGCGATGCCATTATTGGGTTTGCTGTGGCGGAGATTTTTTTTCATCGCTTCCCTGAGGTCGATGAAGGCACTTTGAGTCGCATGCGGGCCAGTGTGGTCAGTGGTGAGGCGCTGTCGAGGGTGGCGCGCGAGTTGGGATTAGCAGAGCACCTTATTTTAGGTGAGAGCGAGCGTAAAAGCGGTGGGCGGCATCGGGAATCGATTCTTGCCGATACGCTTGAGGCGTTGGCGGGCGCTGTGGTGCTAGATGATTGCACAGAGCGAGCCCGCACTGTCGTTGGTCAGTGGTTGATCTCGAGTATTGAGGCGGTGTCGCCGAATGATGTCGTTGATGCGAAGACGCAGTTGCAAGAATGGCTTCAAGCAAGAAGAGAAGCGCTCCCCGAGTACACCATCACGGCTGTTTCAGGCAGTGATCATGCGCAATCTTTCCAGGTGCAGTGTCGGCTACCGAGTAGAAAGTTGAGCACGGAGGCAGAGGGCTCAAGCCGGCGACGCGCGGAGCAGAGCGCTGCCTCTTTGATGGTCGCAAAATTGGTGCAGTATGACCCGGCCTGATCAGTACTGTGGCGTGGTCGCGATCGTGGGTCGACCCAATGTTGGCAAGTCCACACTGCTTAACCATTTGCTGGGTCAAAAGCTGAGTATTACGTCTCGGAAGCCTCAGACAACGCGACATCAATTGTTGGGAGTGAAGACCGAAGGCCCGCTGCAGCTTGTTTTTGTTGACACACCTGGTATTCACAAGGGGCAGTCGAAGGCGATTAATCAGGTTATGAATAGGACAGCCGCCGCGGCGATGAACGACGTTGACGTCACGCTGGTATTGTGTGACCGAACTCGTTGGACAGATGAGGACGAGTTGGTACTGTCGCTGGCAGCTAAACAAAGTGGCCCTGTCGCACTCGTCATCAATAAAGTGGATCTACTTGAGCATCAGTCGGTGTTGTTGCCGTTTGCGAAAAGCCTCTCAGCGCGCTGCCAGTTCGATGCGGTCTTGCCCGTATCGGCGCTGCGCCGGCGCGGTCTAGAAGAGTTGACGCAGTATGTTCAGCAACACGCCCCCTTAGGCCCCCACTTGTTTCCTGAAGACCAGATCACGGATCGGAGTCAGCGATTTCTTGCTGCGGAACTGGTTCGTGAAAAGATTATCAGGCAGTTGGGAGATGAGCTGCCATACGCAACTGCCGTTGAAATAGAGGGCTTTAACGCTGATGAGAAGGGCGTACTGCACATTCATGCGCTCATTTTGGTAGAGCGAAATGGACAGAAAAAGATTCTTGTCGGTGAGTCGGGCGAGCGTCTCAAAGCGATCGGTACCGCTGCCAGGAAAGATATGGAGCGTGCATTCGACGCTAAGGTGATGCTGAAGCTATGGGTGAAAGTGAAGTCGGGTTGGTCTGACGATATCAGGGCTTTGAAAACGCTAGGGCTGGATCCGCTGAGTGAATCATGACGACGCTGCAGCCGGCATGGGTGCTGAACCGAAAAGCCTATGGGGATAACGGTCTCTTAGTAGAGCTCTTCACAGCCGAGTCAGGTCGATGCAGTGCGGTTGTTCGAGGTGCTCATCGCCGCAAGCAGGGGGGGTCACTTGCCGCTTTACTACAGCCATTTTCCCCCCTGCTTATCAGTCTGGTGGGGCGAGGTGAGTTAAGGACGTTACGCGCAGCAGAGTCGCCGCGGTGTGCTTATGTTCTGCGGGGAGACGCGCTCATGAGTGGGCTGTATGTCAACGAGCTGGTTAACCGAGTGGTGCCGCGCTTCGATCCACATCCTGATATTTTCATGGGTTATGGTGAGACTGTTGAAGCGCTCAGCTACGGTCCGTCTGAGGCGATCCTCAGACGTTTTGAACTAAGGCTGCTGAGTGAGCTGGGCTATCGCGTTGATTGGTTTTGCGATAGTGAGGGTGATGTTATTCAGCCTGAGTGCACATACCGCTTCGAAGTGGGCCGCGGTTTTTGCCCGGTGTTGGTGTCCGAAAAAGCCGGTGTCGCGGGGCCTGTGATCTCGGGGGTGCAAGTGACTGCGGTGGCAGATTGGCTTGCAGTGGGCCCAGCCGCGCCTGCGCTGGATTGGATGCCGATCAAACAGGTAACCCGTGCTGCGCTGAATCAGCTAACTGCGGGTCACACGTTGCACAGCCGAGACATTTATCGACAGCTAAAAAAGACATGATGGCCCAAATGGCTGAGGTGTCGCGGCGATTAAGTCGTGCGTAATAAGTTGCCGGAGTGTCGGTATACTGAGTTCTTTTGTGCTTGAGGCAAATAACCCAAGTGAGTGATTTCCCAACGATTGAAGACACAATCGGTAATACGCCTCTGGTGCGTTTGCAGCGCATTCCAGGTGACACCTCTAATCTGATTCTCGGTAAGCTTGAGGGCAACAATCCGGCGGGATCCGTTAAAGATCGCCCTGCGATCAGCATGATCAGAGAGGCGGAGGGCCGAGGTGAGATTGCGCCCGGTGATACCTTGATCGAAGCCACGAGCGGCAATACTGGTATCGCGTTAGCAATGGCCGCAGCGATCAAGGGTTATCGGATCAAGTTGATTATGCCTGCCAATCAGAGTGAAGAGCGAAAGGGCGCGATGCGGGCTTTTGGTGCTGAGTTGATCGATGTCTCTGCCGAAGAGGGTATGGAGGCGGCACGTGATCTCGCGTTGGCAATGCAAACCCAAGGGCAGGGTTTGGTATTGAATCAGTTTGCAAACCCCGATAACCCCGTGGGGCACTTTGGATCGACTGGCCCGGAGATCTGGGCGCAGTCGGGAGGACGGGTTACCCATTTTATTTCTTCAATGGGAACGACTGGAACGATCATGGGCGTTTCACGCTTTTTAAAGAGCCAAAACTCGGCAATACAAATCATTGGATTGCAGCCTACAGATGGCTCGCAAATTCCGGGTATAAGACGATGGCCGCAGGCATATTTGCCTGAAATTTATTCTGCTGATCGCGTTGACCGTGTCATGGATATTGGGCAGTCAGAGTCTGAGGCGATGATGCGCCGACTGGCGCGAGAAGAGGGCATTTTTGCGGGCGTCTCTTCTGGCGGCGCAGTGGTTGCAGCGCTGCGCTTGAGCGCCGAGGTTGAGCATGCTGTCATAGTGGCAATTATTTGTGATCGAGGTGACCGCTATCTTTCGACTGGCGTTTTTTCGCACACAGAGTCAGCTTGAGTGCTATTTGTTTTCCTAGGGTCTCTTCCGAGTCTTGGGCTTGAATGAGTAAGAGAGGACCAAAATGGTCGATGAAAGTGGCTCTGAGCCGGTTCAAATAGAGCGCTTGTTGGGTATTGTCCGTCGGTTACGAGATCCTGATCAAGGTTGTCCGTGGGATGTCGGTCAAACTTTTCAATCCATTGTTCCCCATACACTCGAGGAAGCTTATGAGCTGGCTGACGCGATAGAGTCGAACGATTTCGATCAGATAAGAGAAGAAGCGGGCGACGTGTTATTTCAGGTCATGTTTTACGCGCAGATGGCGGACGAAAAGCAGCGCTTCAACTTTGCTGACGTAGTAGATGGTTTATCAAAAAAATTAATTCGTCGGCATCCGCATGTTTTTTCGCAGAACGGCAACGCGCAGCAGGAGGCACCAATAGCGGTTTCTGACGTCTCTGATAGCTGGGAGAAAATCAAACGCACTGAGCGTCAGCGCAAACACCAGTCAGGTATTTTGGACGATATCCCGCTGAACCTGCCCGCCTTAACAAGAGCACAAAAAATACAGAAGCGGGCGGCCCGCGTTGGCTTTGACTGGGCGGACGTGGCGGGCGTTTTTGAAAAAATCGAGGAGGAGATTTGCGAATTAAAAGAGGCACTGGTCGAGGGTGAAAAGGCGGCGATAGAGTCCGAGCTCGGCGATGTATTATTTTGTGTGGTTAACCTCGCCCGCCACTTAGATTTCGATGCAGAAAAGGCTCTGCGAGGTGCGACTAGAAAATTCGAGGGTCGTTTTCGACTGATGGAAGAGCAGGCCATTGCCAGCGGAAGCCGTCTTGAGAATGAAAGTGTCAGTGCGCTGGAGGCACGCTGGCAGGCAGCAAAGCGCGATCGCTCGCGAGTTGAATGACTTGCGGCATGACGACGGCCTGTGTAGCGTTAGGGGCTGAGGACTGCGTCGACCATATTGTATCTCAGGGATTTCTCATTTATGCGCATCATATTTATTGGCCCTCCTGGCGCGGGCAAGGGAACACAGGCTCAGTTTATTTGCGAGCAGTTCGGCATACCGCAAATCTCTACTGGCGATATGTTGCGCGCTGCCGTCGGTGCGGGCACTGAACTCGGGCAGCAGGCGAAAGCGATTATGGAGTCTGGGGGCCTAGTGTCCGACGACATCATTATTGCTTTAGTCAAAGAGCGACTGCAGCAAGAAGACTGTTTAAAGGGTTGTTTATTTGACGGTTTTCCTCGAACTATTCCGCAGGCTCAGGCAATGGTGGATGAGGGCATCGCGATTGATCATGTGTTGGAGATTACGGTTTCGGACGAGGAGATCATTAAGCGCTTGAGTGGGCGAAGAGTTCATCCGGGGTCCGGCCGGATTTATCACGTTGATTACAGTCCACCCTTGCGACCGGATGTCGACGATGAGTCGGGTGAGCCATTGATGCAGCGTGAAGATGATCACGAAGATACAGTGAGAAAGCGTTTGAGTGTTTATCATGAGCAAACGCGTCCTCTGGTTAATTTCTACCGCGCACTCGATGCCGTGCAATATCATCAACTTGATGGTGTCGGTGCTGTCGATGATATTACACGTCACATAATGGGCGTATTGCGGTAGGGTTAAATGCCACTCAGTTTGCTTGTCAACAAATATAAACCTTGATAGCGTTGCTATCGGGACGGACACCTTTAGGAGGGACCTATGGCCGCTGCAAAGAAAGCAACTAAAAAGAAACCCGCTGCAAAGAAAAAAGTAGTAGCAAAGAAGAAAGCACCTGCAAAGAAGAAAGCACCTGCTAAGAAGAAAGCAGCTGCAAAAAAGGCGCCTGCCAAGAAGAAGGCAGCTGCAAAGAAGAAAGCACCTGCTAAGAAGAAGGCGGCTGCTAAGAAGAAAGCACCTGCTAAGAAGAAGGCGGCTGCTAAGAAGAAAGCACCTGCTAAGAAGAAGGCGGCTGCAAAGAAGAAAGCACCTGCCAAGAAGAAGGCAGCTGCTAAGAAGAAGGCACCTGCTAAGAAGAAGGCAGCTGCTAAGAAGAAGGCGCCTGCTAAGAAGAAGGCAGCTGCTAAGAAGAAAGCACCTGCTAAGAAGAAAGCACCTGCTAAGAAGAAAGCACCTGCCAAGAAAAAAGCTGCTAGCAAGAAAAAGCGTTAAAGTCGCGTTGCCGCTGTCATCAGTGGCATACCGCTCTGTAAAGCCGGCGATTCGCCGGCTTTTTTATTGCCATATTTATTGCCATATTTATTGCCAGTTTGACAGGGCAACTTCTTATTGGACTGCCGGGCTACGCAGACAAGAGGTTGCTTAGCGTTGGCGATGTCTGGATCACAAACGCCTATTTTGTATCATTATTCGGCTTCGCCTTATTCAGAGAAGCTGCGCTTGGCGCTGGGCATGGCTGGGATGCAGTGGGGTTCGGTTATTGTGCCCTCGCAGCCACCTCGGCCTCTCTTGGATGCTTTCTTCGCTGGGTACCGCCGTATTCCGGTGTTGCAGATTGGTGCGCATTTTTACTGTGATTCAGCCTTGGCCTTTGATGTGCTGGCTGAGGTCAGTGACCGATTAACCCAGACCGGCCGTTTATCGGCGCCTGAAGAATTGCTGCGCCAGCATGCTGAAGAGCGAATTTTTTTTGCTGTGATCAACGCAGCGTCACCGATCAGCGTGCTCCGATTGCTGGCTCAAGACTTAGGTTTCTTAGGGCTGTTTCGCTTTTTGAAGGATCGCTCGGAGATGATGAGAGGCTCGACAGTTGAGAAGCTGTCGCAGGGCGCCGCAGCACGGCTAGTTAAAGATTTTGTGGACCAATTAAATGGCTTGCTCAAACAAGATCGATTTTTGGGGGGCGCACACGCGGGCTACCTCGATTTATGTTGCTACCATCCGCTGTGGATGGCGTCAGTCATTAATCGGGAGACCCTATCGGCGTTGCCGCCTCTGGTGCAGGCATGGATGCAGCGGGTAGCGGCGCTGGGCCACGGTAGTCCGATGCCCATTTGCCAAAATGAAATCCATGACAAGGTGATCGCTGACCGATTTCAGAATTTTGTTGGCGAGGTTTCGGGTCCTTTTGAGCAAGGTTCGCTTGTTTCTGTTCGGCCAACCGATTACGCGCGAGACAGCACTGAGGGCTATTTAGTCTTGCTGGATGAGTATCAGTGTGTGATCAAGCGAAATGCGCCGTCGGGTGACGCTGTATTTCTGCACTTTCCTACTATCGGGTTCGAGGTCTTGCCGCTATAGGTCCGCTGGGTTATCGCCTCGCGATAGGCGTCGCCACTCTGCTGGTGATTGCCCGGTCCACTGGATAAAGGCACGTCGAAAATTGGAGGCGTCGTTAAACCCTAGTGAGACCGCTATCGTTTCGACTGATAGGTTGGTGTCTTGTAAATAGCGTCGCGCGTGCTTGACTCGAACGTCATTGAGAAGGCTCTGAAAAGAAGCTGCTTCGGATTTGAGGCGTCGCCTAAAAGTACGTGTGCTCATATTGAGCATGGACGCTACCTGCTCGAGTTGCGGGTATTGTCCTTCGAGCTTATCGATTAATGCGAGTGTTTGTTCTGTGAGGCTCGCGCTGTCCGACAGGCTCGCCAGTAAGCGTGCGCACTCTGATTCATATAATTCGCGTAGCGTGCGGTTTGAGGATGGCAAAGTGAGCCGGGTAATGTCCCGTGGCAGGCTGAACTCGGCTTGGGCGGTGTCAAAGAATATTTGTTCGCCAAATATGCGGGTAAAGGGGGTTAGGTCATCGGGGGCAGGAAAGGGAAAGGAGACTTTGATATTGGGCACCGCTGACCCCAGTAGATCTGAAAGAGTTTTTTGTATTGCCGAAAAGATCACTTCGTAACTAAAGCGTTTCATTGGTTCTGCCTGATCTAGCGCCACGATCATGCCATCGTAATCCGCTGCGCTGTTCGGGGTCCTCATTAGCTGTATGCGAGTTCCCACCAGCAATGCGCCGTAGCGATCTAAGAGGTCGAGGGCTTCAGCCAGGTTTGAGCAGGTAAGAAACGCTTGCCCGATCACCGCGTGAGCGCTGAGATTGAGTCGCTGTCCCAGCGCCAATCCTATTAGGGGGTCGCTGGTGTGCGCCAACACGTTCATGGTCAGGCGATCTACCTCGACCGTATCGACTCTCGCGCCCAGCTGGGACAGTGAGGGCAGAGTTAACTGCGTGCCGTAGCAGATCGAGTCTATGGAACAGCCGCGTTCGACGGCTAGATCGACTAGAAGCAGGACGTATTGGCTGGGAATAGAGCTACCTTGCATCGCTATATTTGGCCATAAATGACCTCGCGTTGGCAAGTAATCACCTTGAGGGTCGGGAGGTACCGCTGGATCATGTGACGCTCAAGAGGAGGCATGCCATGAAGATTGAATGGAACACTGAGACGCCGCGTAAAATCCAGCAATTTGCGAATCCTGATTACCCCGCCGAAAATCCGGACCTAGAGGATGTGCTGACCAGCGATGATGTTGATCACGTTGCGCAAATCTTCAAAACCCCGCTCACCGGCACTTATAACTGGGACTATTCGGTTCAGGACGATCGAATCAAAAAGTTATACGAGCTGGGTAAGCAACTGAATTGGGATCCGCAGATCGATATCGATTGGGATCGCCCTTGGCCCGAGGAGGCGGGGCA
>Ga0206677_10001147_pt1 | contig 24757 bp, 27 predicted proteins | sample M130m12015metaG_FD_155475 | JGI IMG/M metagenome (GOLD analysis project Ga0206677, IMG submission 155475) | Ammonia-oxidizing marine archaeal communities from Monterey Bay, California, United States - M1 30m 12015 | ecosystem: Environmental > Aquatic > Marine > Intertidal zone | place: USA...
ACAAACTTACAAATCCTTACAAGATATTATTGCCATTTTAGGTATGGATGAATTATCTGAAGAAGATAAATTAGTTGTAGCTAGAGCTAGAAAGATACAGAGATTTTTATCTCAACCATTCTTTGTGGCGGAGGTATTTACAGGTTCTCCTGGTAAGTTGGTTGATTTAGATTCAACAATAAAAGGCTTTGCCGCTATTTGTAAAGGTGACTATGATCATTTACCAGAAGCTGCTTTTTATATGGTTGGAACTATAGAAGAAGCAATTGAAAAAGCTGATAAAATGACCAAGGAAGCTGCCGCTTAATGAGTGACGAGTTTAAGATTGAGATAGTAAACCCTGAAAAATCTTTTTTAGTTAAAGAAGACGTTTCAGAAGTAGTTGTACCTGCTTTTGAAGGAGAAATGGGCATACTTAAAGATCACATCTCTATTATCTCATTTTTGAAACCTGGGATTATAAAAATTTTATCAAAATCTGGAGATGAAAATTATTATGTTGAGGATGGGATTGTTGAATTTAAAAATAATAATTTGTCAATTTTAACCAGCTCAATTTTCAATCTTACAGATTTAGATAAATCTAAACAGCAAGATTTACTAAAATTAGCAGAGGAAGAGGCTGGCAAACCAGACATTACTGATCAATCTAAGTACTTAGTTGATCAAAAAATTGAAGTGTTAAGATCTCTTAATTAATAATTTTTTTTACTTTTTCTTGTAGCTCTTTGTAAACATGGAGTTTAAAATCTACTACTACCTCTGTAAGCTGATCAAGATCTATCCATTTCCAATCTAAGAATTCTGGATTTTTAGTTTTAATATCAATTTCTTTTTCCTCTCCAGTAAATTTCATTAAAAACCATTTTTGCTTTTGGCCTTTGTATTTGCCTTTCCAAATAATTCCTAATAAACGATCAGGAAGTTCATAAGTAATGGTTCCATCTAATTCTTTTATTAACTCCACACTTTTAACACTAGTTTCTTCTTCTAGTTCTCTATAGGCTGCTTTTAAAAAATCTTCTCCTTCATCAACACCTCCTTGAGGCATCTGCCAAAATTTTTTTGCATTATCAATTCTTCTTGCAACAAAAACTTTATTATCATTATTTAACAAGATAATTCCTACCCCAGTCCTTAAAGGTAATTCACTATAATTCTTATCCATATTTTAACCATTAAGTAATTTTATTGCGTAATTTAATTGATTATCTGTATCAGTTTTAATTCTAAATTCATCTCCTTCTTCATTCACCTCAATATCTGGTTTTACTCCAACCTCAGATATAGATTTTCCAGAAGGCAAGTAATATTTTGAAACTGTTAATCTTATAGCTCCCTTATTTTTTAGGGGAATTATTGATTGCACAGATCCTTTACCGTAACTTTTTTCACCAATTATAATTGCTCTTTTATGATCTTTAAGAGCACCAGCAACAATTTCAGATGCTGATGCAGAACCATAATTAATTAGTACCACTAAAGTTTTTCCTTCGGTGATATCTCCTTTACGTGCAAACCATTTTCTGTTGTCTGATTTTTTTCTACTTTTTGTTGATACTATTTCTCCATTATCAAGAAAGAAGTCAGAAATTTTTATTGCTTGAGACAATAACCCTCCAGGATTATTTCTAAGATCTAATATGAATGCTTTTAAATTTTCATTTTCTTTTAATTTTTTGATTTGTTTTTTGATTTGATTACTACTGTTGTCGTTAAAAGAGGTTAGTCTGATGTATCCGATATTATTTTCCAAAAGATCTGATTTAACGGATTGAACTTCAATTATTTCTCTTGTTATGTTGAAAGTGAGAGCTTTTTTGACTCCTCGTCGTCTTACAGTAAGCTCAATATCAGTACCCACTAAGCCTCTCATTAGATCAACTGCTTCACTTAATGATTTGCCTTGCACCTGAACGTTATCTATTTTTACAATATAATCTCCAGCTTTTATCCCTGCCTTTGATGCAGGCGTGTCATCTATAGGAGTAATCACTTTTACGACACCAGCTTCCATACTAACCTCAATTCCAAGACCACCAAACTCACCACTAGTTTCAGTTTGCATCTCCTGAAATATTTCTGGTGACATATATGATGAATAAGGATCAAGCGATTGAAGAAGACCATTAATGGCAGAGTCCATACCCTCAGATTGATTTATTTCATCTACATATTCTTTATTTATCTTTTCAAGGACCTCGCCAAACAAATCAATTTTTTTATAAATATCTATTTCAGCTGAATTTACTGAATATGAAAAAAAAAAAGAGTTAAATAAAATTATCAAATAAAATTGAATTTTCTTCATATGATAACTTTTTCTTTTGGGATTAGTTCTGACCAAATTTTTTCAAGCTCATAAAACTTTCTTTTTTCAGGATGAAAAATATGTACAATTAAATCAATTCCATCAACCAGTTTCCATTCATTACTTTCTTTACCTTCTATTTTAGAATTTTTGATACCATTATCTTTTAACTTTTCTAAAACTTGTTCTGACAAAGATTGAATATGCCTTGAAGAAGTGCCACTTGCAATTATCATATAATCAGCCATTGAGCTTTTATCTTTAAGATCAATAGTTACAATATCTTGTGCTTTGTTTAGATCCAGTGTGTCAATTACAACTGATTTGAGATCTGAAATTTTATCCATTAATTAAATTTAGACTATCAAATTTTTCTTAATTGAGAAGATGAAATGTTGACTTTTTTAAACTCTACAAATGTCAGAGTTTTATTATTTAGACTCTTAAATGTCTTTGATTTTAAAGAATTTTTTTTATAACCATGACGATCAAAAACAATAATATTGCATTTTTGTGAAATTAATTCTGATTTATACCATTTGTGAAAGTTGATTAAGTTATCTGCCCCCATCAAAAAAAAAATTTCAATATTTTTATTTTTTTTAAGATAATTTATTAAATCAATAGTCTTATTTGATTTTATAATATTCTCATAAAATTTTACTTTTATGAAAGAATTCAGTCCTATTACTTTCTTACAATCTTTTATTTTTTTAGTTATGGGTGTTTTACTTTCAGCTTTTAGTGGATTTTTTTTAGTGACCGCCCAAATGATTTTTTCAAGTTTAAATCTTTTTTTAGCCTCTTTAGATATTGCTAAATGACCCTTATGAGCTGGATCAAACGAACCTCCTAAAATTCCAATTTTCATTTTCTGTATTAAGTTTATTTTCTTATTTTTCCTTTACTTGAGATTTCATATTTGTATGAAACTAATTGTTCTAATCCAACAGGGCCTCTTGGAGGTAGTTTATTTGTTGATATACCAACCTCACCTCCAAATCCAAATTCACCACCATCAGCGAATTGTGTTGAAGTGTTATGCATTGCAATAGAACTTTTAACATTCTTTAAAAATTTATTAGCTGTATTTTTATTTTTAGTAATAATTGAGTCAGTATGCATAGTTCCATATTTATTGATATGATTGATAGCTTGATCAGAACTTTTAACAACTTTAACTGATACTGCTGCCGATAAATATTCTGTAGACCAATCTTTAACTTTGGCTGGATATATTTTGCCTTTGTAATATTTCCTCAAAATATTATCTCCATATATTTTACAATTCTTGTCTTCAAGTTTCTTTAGAATTGGATTACAAAATTTTTTAACTATTTTGTCATGAAATAAAATGGTTTCAGTAGCACCGCAGATAGCTGTATTTCTTAATTTTGCATTATACACAATATTTGATGCCATGTTTAATTCTGCCTCTTTATCAATAAATGTGTGGCAGATACCCTCTAAGTGACCAATTATAGGAACTGTTGAAAAATCTTGAACTCTTTTAACTAAGTTTTTTCCACCTCTAGGAATTATCACATCAATGTATTTTTTCATTTTAGAAAGCATGATGTCGACCATCTTTCTATCTTTTGAGTCTACAAATTGAATATAATTTTCGTCTACTTTATTTTTTCGAAGAGCTATACGAAATAATTTTGCCAATATTCTGTTAGTATTTATGGCCTCAGATCCACCTTTTAGAATTACAGCATTACCAGATTTAAAGCATAAACTTGCTACATCAGATGTAACATTAGGTCTACTTTCAAAAATAACACCAATCACACCAATTGGTATGGTCACTCTTTTTATACTCAATCCATTTGGTCTATTCCATTTTTTTAACGTTACGTTTACTGGATCTTTTAGCTTTGAAATTTTAATAATAGAGTCTCTGATGTTTTTGAGTTTTATTTCATCAATTCTCAGTCTGGTAATTAAGTTTTCCTTAATCCCTTTATTTTTAGCAAATTTAATGTCTTTTAAATTTTCTTTAAAAATTGATTTATTTTCTTTATCAATCAATTTAGCATAAAGTCTTAAAACCTTATTTTTGGTATCAATATCAACTTTTTTCTCAGATGCTTTTCTGCTTTTGACACCTATTAAATTCATTATTTTACTCATTCTAAATTTCTACCATATCATCTTTGTGAATAACTTCTGATTTTGAAACATAACCTAACAATTTTTCTATTTGGTTTGAATGATGTCCCATAATCTTTACTATTTCATCAGAGGTAAAAGAACTTAAACCTCTTGCACATTCATTATTTTTTTTATCAAGAATTTTGACGTGGTCACCTTTATTAAATTTTCCTGAGATTTTCATAATTCCAGCTGCTAACAAGCTTTTTCCTGACCTTAATGCTTTTTTTGCACCCTCATCAATAACGATTGATCCTTTTGGTGCAATTGAACTTATGATCCATTTTTTTCTTGCATCAAGTTTTGAGACTTTAGAATGAAACCATGTACAATTATTTTTTTTACTAATCATTGAGATAGGATTTAAGCTTAGTCCATTTGCAATAATCATATTACAACCAGCCAATTGACAAATTTTTGCTGCTTCTATTTTGGTAAGCATTCCACCACTGCCATACTCATTTACACCCTTAATATTAATTTCTTTTAAATCTTTTTTTAAATCGTTTACGTTATTAATTAATTCAGCATCTTTGTAAATTTTTGGGTTTTTGTTGTAAAGACCATCCACATCTGAGAGAAGAATTAAAGTATCAGCATTAGTTATTTGAGCCACTCTAGATGCGAGTCTATCATTATCACCATATTTTATTTCAGACGTAGCTATCGTATCATTTTCGTTAACGATTGGAACAAAGCCTAAATCAAATAAATTTTCAAAAGTTCTTTTGGCATTCAAAGATCTTCTTCTTTCCTCTGTATCTTCAAGAGTTAATAAGATTTGTGATATATTTAATTTATATTTTGTAAATATTTGTGAAAATAAATTCATCAATTCAATTTGCCCTATCGAGGCTATTGCTTGACTTTTATCAAGTTTAATCGTTTTTTTATTTATGTCCATTTTCTTACATCCAAGAGCTATTGCACCCGAACTTACGATTACTATCTTTTGATTTTTATCTTTTAATTTTTTGATATCTTTTGCAAAACTAGAAAGCCATTTTTTTCTAATTTTTTTATTGTTATCAACGAGAAGCGATGATCCTATTTTGATAACAATTATCTTAGAATTTTTAAGAGACATATGACAAAAGTTTAGCTTTAATTTTAGATATAGAATCTTTCTCTAATGTTGTCATTGTCATTATTTCACAATTTTTTCCTTTAGAGAAATAATCAATTACATCCTTAACAGTATCTTCATCTACCAAATCTATCTTATTCAGCACTACAAGTTCTTTTTTATCAATTAATTTAGAGCTGTAATTTCTCAATTCTTTTTTAACTTGTTCATACGACTCATTTAAATCTAGGTTAGTGATATCTATAAGATGTAATAATGACTTACATCTTTCAATGTGTTTTAAGAACTGTATACCAAGACCCACACCTTCATGAGCCCCTTCTACAAGTCCTGGAATATCTGCAATAGTTATTTCCTTATCATCGTAGGATGCAACTCCTAAATTAGGATTTAGCGTGGTAAATCTATAATTAGCAATTTTTGGGTTTGCATTAGTAATAGCTGCCAACAAACTTGATTTTCCAGCGTTAGGTAATCCAATTATTCCAATGTCAGCAATTGTTTTTAGTTGTAGCCAAATTGTAAATTCTTCTCCAACACCACCTTTAGTAAATTTTCTTGGAGCTCTATTCGTAGAACTTTTAAACCTAGTATTTCCCAATCCACCTTTGCCTCCGATAGCAACAACAAATTCCTCTCCCTTTTTATTAAAATCAAATAATAAAGTTTTATTATCTTCTTCAAAAACTTGTGTTCCTAATGGCACTTTTAGAAATAAATCGTCACCTCCTTTACCCGTACGATTTTGTCCAGCACCATTTTCTCCTCGTTCTGCTTTGTGATGTTGCTGATATCTATAATCTATAAGTGTATTGAGATTTTCTTCAGCTTTTAAAATTATTGATCCACCTTTTCCACCATCACCTCCGTCTGGACCTCCATACTCAACATACTTTTCTCTTCTGAAGCTTGGTGAACCATCACCACCGTTGCCGGCTTTAATATAAATTTTTACTTGATCGAGAAATTTCATAATACAACATCTACTTAAGTTGTATTATTAATTGGGTTTTACTGAAACGAAAGTTCTATCTGCCTTTGATTTTTTGAATACAACTTTACCTTTAACAACTGAAAAAATTGAATGATCTTTACCCATTCCTACATTTTCACCAGGAAAAATCTTTGTTCCTCTTTGTCTAACAATTATATTCCCAGGGATTACTGTTTCACCACCGTACTTTTTAACGCCAAGCCTACGCCCAGCACTATCTCTTCCGTTTCTTGATGATCCACCTGCTTTTTTTGTTGCCATAAATTACCTAATTTATTTTCCTGTTGCTGCAGCTTTTTCTTTAACCTCAGCTTCAACCTTTTTAGTTGGTTTAACCATTTTTTCTGCTTCTGATAAAACTTTACCATCTTTTGAAAAAATCTTATTAACTCTTATCATTGTATGTTCTTGTCTATGACCATTTTTTCTTCTTGAATTATGTCTTCTTCTTTTCTTAAAGATTAAAATAGTTCTATCCTTACCATTTTTAATTAACTCAGCCTCAACTTTTGCTCCTTCAACTGTAGGAGTACCAATTTCAATAGTTTTGTCATCACCATAAGCAAGGACTTCATTGAATTCTATTTTTGAATCAGGTTTTGAATCTGGCAATTTTTCAATCTTTAAAATCTCTCCAGATTTTACCTTGTATTGCTTTCCACCTGTTTTTATTACTGCGTATGACATAGTATGAATTAGTTTTAAGTTACCGCAATATAGTTGCAGCAAAGCTATAGTCAAGTTGAATTAATTAGAAATTATCCTTTAAATCTCGCAATTTTGAAAAGGATTCAACATTTTTTGCTCTTAGAAATATATTGCACTCTTTTTCGTCTTTGAGAATAGATGGAATTGTAGGCTTATTTTCATTAAGCTTTTCCTTTATTTGAATTATTTTATTTTGAAGACTCAAATTTTGAGGATCTTGTGCAATACAGAAATTTGAGTTTTGAAGGGTATATTCATGACCACAATAAATTTGAGTATCATCAGGTAGATTTTTAATTTTTGATAAAGACTCAAACATTTGTTTGTATGTTCCCTCAAAAATTTTTCCACATCCTAGTGAAAACAATGTGTCACCAGTAAATAATACTTTTTCTTTAAAAAAATAAAAACCAATATGACCAGTTGTATGTCCTGGAATATGAATAATTTTTGCTTCAAAATTATCTTTTTTCCATATTTGATTATCTTCAACTAAAATACTAATTTCTGGAATTCTTTCAGCGTCATGTTTGTATCCAACTACTATAGAATTGTACTTTTCAGTTAATTCTTTGTTACCGCCAATATGGTCAAAATGATGATGAGTATTTAAAATATATTTTAAATTGATATTTCCTCTTTCAATAAAATTGATTATAGGCTTTGCTTCACTTGGATCAACAACACATGCATCATTGTTTCTTTCATCAATAATTAGATAGCTATAATTATCTTGCAAGCAGGGGATGATTTCAATTTTAATATTATTTTTCAATTAAAAATATTCCTAAATCAGAAAATAGATTTTTTATTCCTAAATTATTATTATTTATCAGCGATGTATTTTTTTCATTTAATGCTAGTGATTTAAAAATTTTTATATCTCTAGATTTTACAAAATATACAAAATCCTTAATTGTACACATGTGTAAATTAGGTGTATCATACCATTGATCTGGAAGAGCTTCAGTTACTGGCATAGTTCCTTTTAATAATAAATGTAATCTAACCTTCCAATATCCAAAATTAGGAATTGTGACAATTGCTTTTTTACCAACCCTTAATAATTCATTAATTACAAGCTCAGGATTTAAAAATGCTTGTAGTGTTTGACTTAATACAACATAGTCAAAAGATTTATCTGGAAATTGTTTTAAATCAAACTCTGCATTACCTTCAATTACGGTAAGACCTTTTTCAATACATTTTTGTGCTTTATTTTTGGATATTTCCAATCCTCTAATATCAATGTTTTTATTATCTTTTAAAAATTCCATTAATACACCATCTCCACATCCAACATCTAACACACGTGTATTTTTTTCGATTAAATCAGCAATTACTTTAAATTCATTTTTCATTATTTGATAGCAGTATAAGATTTATCTAAAAAATTCTTAAGGGCATTTAAAAAATCTGGAACATTAAGTAAAAAGGAGTCATGCCCTTTATCTGACTCAATTTCTACAAAACCTACATCTGCTCCAATAGCGTTAAGTGCAATTACAATATCTTTATTTTCTTGAGTGGGATAAAGCCAATCAGAGGTAAAAGAAATAACAAAAAATTTTGCTTTAGTATCTTTAAATGCATCAGATAGATTTCCATTGAATTGTTTGGCTAAATCAAAATAGTCCATAGCTCTTGTAATATACAAATAGCTATTTGCATCAAACCTATCAACAAATACAGAACCTTGGTATCTAAGGTAGCTCTCTATTTGAAAATCAGCATCAAAACCAAATTTCAGGTCTTCTCTTTCTTGTAGTTTTCTTCCAAATTTTTCTTGCAGCCCTTTTTTAGAAAGATAGGTAATATGTGCAGCCATTCTTGCAACCGCCAAACCTTTATTTGGAATTGTATTTTGTATATTATAATTGCCTTCATTCCAGTTACTGTCTGCTGCAATTGCCTGACGACCTAATTCATTAAATGCGATGTTTTGAGCAGAATGACTAGAAGTGCACGCGATTGGTATTACAGTTTTTGCCTTATCTGGAAAATTACTAATAAATTGAAGTACCTGCATACCACCCATTGATCCACCAACAATTGAAAAAAGTTTATTTATCCCAAAATGCTCAAGCAAATTATATTGAGCATTGACCATGTCATTAATTGTAATAACAGGAAAATTAGTTCCAAAAATTTTTTGTGTTTCTGGATCTTTGTGACTTGGTCCAAATGATCCCAAACATCCTCCAATTACATTAGAGCAAATTACAAAATATTTATTTGTATCGATTGATTTATTGGGACCTACAGCATAAGACCACCAACCATCTTTATTAGTAACTGGATTTAAGCCAGTCACAAATTGATCACCTGTTAAAGCGTGAAATACTAAAATGGCATTATCTTTTTTATCGTTTAATGATCCATAAGTTTCATAGGCTATAGGAAAATTATTAATTGTTTTCCCACAATCTAATTTAAGTGGTTTTTTTACCAATAAAGTTTTTAAATGTTTATCTGTATTCATATAAATCCGAATATTTGAATTGTGAGAAAAAAAACAATTTTAGCGGTTTTTTTTAAGCGCTCGCAATTCAGTTAAATCAGCGCATAAATTTTGTACAAGAAGTTATTTATTATGTCAATTTTTTAAAAATTGTCTTATTCAGTATAAAAATTTATATTTTTATCTATAAAGAGCCCATAGTAAAAAAAATGACTGTTCCAAAATTTAAAAAATTTAATATTGAAGCCTATAAGCCTGGTAAATCAAAAATTAAAAAATTTAAAAAAATTATTAAATTATCAGCAAATGAGTCTGCGTTAGGGATGAGCCCGAAAGCAATAAAAGTAATTACTGATAAAAAATTGAAACTAGAGAAATACCCTGATGGAAAATCAGAACTTTTAAGAGAAGAAATTGCAAAGAAATACAAATGCAATAAAGATAAAGTCATATGTGGAGCAGGATCAGATGAGGTTATTCAAATGATTTGTCAATTATTTTTAAATCCCAAAGACGAAGTTGTATTACCTCAATATAGTTTCTTAATGTATCGAATTTATGCAAATATTGTAGGAGCTAAAGTGGTATTTGCAAAAGAAGTAAATTTTAAAATTTCAATAGAAGAAATAATAAAAAAAGTAACAAGAAGAACTAAGATAGTTTTTTTAGCAAACCCAAATAATCCAACTGGGACTTATTTGACAAAAAAAGAATTATTAAAGTTAAGAAAAAAATTGAATAAAAATATTTTATTAGTTGTGGATGATGCTTATGCAGAATATATGAAAAATAAAGATTATAAATCAGGTTTAGATTTATTTAAAAATAAAGATAATGTTTTTATTTTAAGAACTTTTTCAAAAATATTTGGTTTAGCCTCATTAAGAGTAGGGTGGGGATATGGTTCTAAAAAAATTATAAATGCTCTAAATATAATTAGACCACCATTTAATGTAAACCGACTTGCCCAACTTGCAGCGGTAGAGTCTCTAAAAGATAAAAAATTTATTGAAAAATCAATAAAACATAATTTAATTTTTGCTAAGAAAATAAAATCTTTTTTAGAAAAATATCAAATAGGTTCTAATGACATTTCGGCAAATTTTTTATTATTAGATTTTAAAAGATGCAGGTATTCAGCCAAGTTTATCTATGAGGCGCTCAAAAAAAAAGGGATTATATTGAGAGCTACAGAAGATGGTTATCACATTAAAAATAAATTAAGATTAACCATTGGTTCAAAAAATGAAAATTTAGCATTTACGAATGCTATAAAGAAAATATTGGATTAATATGAAAAATATTTTAATTATTGGATGTGGTTTATTAGGTTCTTCTTTATTAAGAAGAGTACATAAAAAGAAAATTGCAAAAAAAATTTTTATCTACGAAAAATCTAAATCAAATATATCTAAAATAAAAAAATTAAAACTTCCAGGTATAATTATAAAAGATTTAGATCAGGCTGTAAAAAATTCTGATTTAATAATTTTATGCACACCTATGAGTGAATATAAAAATTTAATTCTTAAAATGAATAAATCTTTATCAAATAAAAATATTCTAACTGATATTGGTTCTTCAAAAATAGAGTCATCAAAGATTATAAAAAATTTTTTAAAAAAAGATGTTATTTGGACCCAAGGACATCCAATTGCAGGATCAGAGGTAAGTGGACCTGAAAATGGTAAACAAGATATATTTGAAAACAAATGGTGTGTTTTAATTAAAGACAAAAATACAAAGAAAAAACATTTAACTTTATTAAGTAATTTTTGGAAAAAGATGGGTTCAAAAATAGTTGTAATGACTGCTGAAAAACATGACAAAATATTTTCTATGACAAGTCATTTACCTCACTTAATTGCATATAATTTAGTAAAATCTGCACAAGATTTTGAGAGAATACAAAATTATGATTTAATTAAATATAGCGCAGGGGGATTAAGAGATTTTTCAAGAATAGCCGCTTCCAATGAAATCATGTGGAGAGATATATTTTTTAATAATAAAAAAAATATTTCGAAAGTAATTGATTTATTTGTTAAAAATTTAAATTCATTTAAAAAAGATATCAATTCTCAAAACAATAGATCTATAATAAAGAAATTAATTCAAACTAAAAAAGTAAGATCAAAAATTATTAAATTAAAGCAAGATATTAACAAACCTGATTTTGGTAGAAATTAATATTTTACAGAAGATATTTTTTTAACCTTGAGTTTTGCTGTTTTTTCAATTCTTTTTATTGTCTGAAAAATTGGCATTATTAAAACTTTTTTTTCAGGTCCATATGCATGAATTAACTCTTTTGAGTTTAAGCACATTGCAACATGACCTTTCCAAAAAATAATATCACCTTTTTTAAAACTCTTCATACTCCTTTTTTTCTTTGAATATCTGATCTGATCTACGGTATCTCTTGGATAGTAAGTTTCATTATAGTAATTAAATATTTGAAGTAATGCGGAACAATCTATTCCTTTAAATGTTTTTCCACCCCATACATATTTTGTTTTTAAAAATAATTGAAAAATCTTTGAAAAATTTTTTTCTTTATGGTTAATTTTTTTTATATCTTTTTTTTTTAACCATTTATTTTTTTCAAACTCAACATAATTTTTATTTTCACTAATCACTTGAATTCTTGATCCAAAAGGTAAAAAATTTTTATTTTTTTTTTTCAATTTAGTCAAAATTTGAGCTTTAAGTGAAAAAACTTTGTGATTTACAGAAAGTTTTTTTATATAATCTTTATTCTCTATATAACCAATATAATTGTCAAAAGTTGATTTGATTTTAATCCATTCTCTATTCTTTGATAAAATTTTAAATTTCTCTCCATAAAGTATTTGGGATGTAACTTCAGACTTCTTTGAAGCTTTTTTATATATATTTGAAAATGGTTTTTTAAAAAAAAAATTATTTTTCACTTAATTTTAGTTTATCTTTTATAATCCATAAACAGATCAAAGAAGGGATAACCATGATTGCTGTTAAAATAAAAAATGTACCCCAGTCCCCATTTAACCAATCTACTAATGCTCCAGAGGATGATGCAAGTGTGGTTCTTCCAGCAGTTCCAATTGATGCTAGCAAAGCGTATTGAGTTGCTGTGTAAGTTCTATCCACAAGTAAAGAAATAAATGCTACAAAGGCAACTGTTGCAAAAGCTGCAGCAATATCATCAAAAATAACTGCTACAGCAAATAACCATTCTGATTTTCCAGTCCATGCTAGTGCTGTAAACAATAAATTAGTTGCAGCCATTAAAATTCCTGCAAGAAACATTGCTTTTAAAACTCCTGATCTAATTACAAATAAACCACCTAATAATGTAAATATAACTGTGGTTACCCATCCTAAAGTTTTTGAATAAATAGCAATATCACTTTTAGAAAATCCTATTTCTTTATAAAAAACTATAGACATACGACCCAAAAATGCTTCACCAATCTTAAATAAAAATACAAAACCTAAAATACCTAAGGCTATAGAAAATCCATTTTTTTTAAAAAAACTTATTACCGGCCCACCAAGTGTGCCGCTTATCCATGCAATTATATTGGTAACAAAATTTTTTGATCCAATTTTACTTTGAATTAATTGGTCAGTTTTCTTTTGATTATCTTTTCTAGAATTTGACGGAGCTTCATGAACAAACATAAGCCCGATATTCATTAAAATTACTATAATACCTAAAATTAGAAATGTTGATTGCCAGTAATTAGCTATTCCAATTTTTTGAAAATAGTCTGCCGTAAATAGAGCAATTACACCGCCTAACTTATATCCACTCCACCAACCAACTACTGCCATTGCAGCACCTGCAGCCATTGATTTACCTTCATGTTCTCCAATTTGTTCAATTCTTAGTGCATCTACTGTTATATCTTGTGTTGCAGATGCAATTGCAATAATTAAACCCACTGTAATTAGTAGAGCAAGATTTTCTGTTGGATTAATTAAGCTCCAAACAATCAAGCTAATTAAAATGGAAGTTTGCATCAAAACTATCCAACCACGTCTATGACCAAGTTTTTTTGTAAGATATGGAATTTGAAGTCTATCTATAAGAGGTGCCCATAGATAATTAAATGCATAAACTCCAAATATTAATCCAGCCCACCCTATAGTTGATCTGCTCAAGCCTTCCTCTTTTAACCATAAACTTAAACTGCTACCAATCAAAACCCATGGAAAACCTGAGATAGCTCCAAGCAGCAATATTCTTAACATTCTTTTATCAAAATAAACTGAAAAGGTTTCTGACAGAGATTGTTTTTTTATTTCAATCATTTTAATTTCTCCAAAAAGACGGCAAAAATAATACTAATATTGCAAACAACTCAAGTCTACCTAAAATCATACCAATCGTTAAAATCCATTTTGAAATATCAGGTAAAGATGAAAAATCTCCATTAGGGCCAATAATAGGACCCAACCCTGGTCCAACATTAGAAATTGATGTAGCAGCTCCTGAAATTGCAGTGATAAAATCAAGACCAGTTAAAGAAAGTAGAGCTGCAAGTAAAAAGAAAATTACTAAATAAAAATAAATAAATGAAATTATTGAAGCAATAAATTTATCATCAACTGAACTTTGATCATATTTAATCACGAAAACCCCTTTAGGATAGATAATTTTTTTAAGTTGTATTGCTATAAATGAATAAAGAATTTGAATTCTAAAAATTTTAATACCACATGTGGTTGATCCAGCACATCCACCTATAAACATAAGTGCTAAAAATAAAGTAATTGGAAAACTACCCCAGCTATCATATTCAGAATTCACATAACCAGTTCCAGTTAATATAGAAATACTATTAAAAAAAATTGATCTTAAATTAAAATTTTCATAATTGTTTAAAAGCAAGTATATAGATAATAATAAAATTGCAGTAACAATAACTTTTAAAAAGGTTTTAATTTGTACATCTGTTAAAAAAATTCTTTTATTTCCATTTATAAATTTTATGTATGCAATAAATGGTATGCTACCTAAAATAATAAATATCATAGAAGCAATTTCTATTGGGATACTATTAAAGTAACCAATAGACTGATTATAATTTGAAAAACCTCCTGTAGCTATTGTAGTCATTGCATGGGTTAAACTATCAAATTTACTCATTCCAAATAACCAATAAGTTAAAGCACATATCACGGTTAATCCTGAGTATATATAGATTAGTCTTAAAGCTATTTCTTTTGATTTTGGAAGTATTTTTTCCGAAGAGTCATTGCTTGAAATTTTAAATAATTGCATACCGCCAACGTTCATTATTGGCATTAAAGTTATCGCCATTACAATAATACCAATTCCTCCTAGCCATTGCAAAATGGCTCTCCATAATAAAATTCCTTTAGGAGTAAATTCTAAATTTGAAATAATAGTCGAACCAGTGGTCGTTATCCCAGACATACTTTCAAAAAACGCATCTGTTACAGAAAGTTCTATTGTTGAAAAAATGAAGGGCAAAGATCCAAAAATTGCTATACTAAGCCATGAAAGTGCAGTCAGAAGAAATGCTTGTTGTAAATTTAATTTTTTATCATGATCTAAGTTAGATAAAAAAAATAAAGTTCCAAAAATTATTGTAACGATTGATGCTCCAAAAAAAGATGAGTCTATTTCAGAGTAAGCAAATTGAACAATAATAGGTATGAACATGGATACACCAAGAATTATTTGCAAAATTCCAAGTGTAAAAAAAACGGTTTTATAATTAGACATTTTGAAAGAACATTATTTTATGGTAAATAAATTTCAACTCTATAAGAATTAGTAAAATCACTAATTTAAGATTTTTAGAAGCATAATTCATGATTAAAAAAGAAAATTTAGATAAAACTAGTGCTTGGCCTTTTGTTGAAGCAAAAAAATTACTTAGAGAGAGAAAATCTTTCATAGAAAAAAAAGGTAAAATTACACTTCAAACAGGTTATGGCCCAAGTGGACTTCCACATATAGGAACATTTGGTGAAGTTGCAAGAACATCAATGATGGTAAATGCTTTAAGGCAACTATCTGATTTTCCAACTGAAATAATAACATTTTCTGACGATATGGACGGTTTACGAAAAGTGCCAGATAATGTGCCTAATCAAGAATTACTTAAAGATAATCTTCATAAACCATTAACCCAAGTTCCAGATCCTTTTGAAAAATTTGATAGCTTTGGTGAACATAATAATGAAATGTTAAAAAATTTTTTAGATAATTTTAAATTTGATTATAATTTTCAAAGTTCTACTTCACTTTATAAAAGTGGATTTTTTAATCCAACACTTAAAATTATCTTAGAAAATTATGAAGGAATTATGAATATTATAATTCCTACATTGGGTAAAGAGCGTCAACAAACCTATAGCCCCTTTTTGCCTATTTGTCCTGATACAGGTCATGTTTTAGAAATTCCTGTTACAGAAATTGATAAGGAAAATTCTAAAATTGTTTTTGATAATAAAGGAAAAAAATTAGAAGCAAGTATTTTAGATGGAAATTGTAAATTACAATGGAAAGTTGATTGGGCAATGAGATGGTATGCTTTAGATATTGATTTTGAGATGTATGGAAAAGATTTGATAGAAAGTGCAATTTTATCAACAAAAATAATAAATTTATTAGGAAAGAAAAACCCATCTGGCTTTGCATACGAATTATTTTTAGATGAAAAAGGTGAAAAGATTTCAAAATCAAAAGGTAATGGTATTACAATTGATCAATGGTTGGAATATGCTTCACCAGAAAGTTTATCTTTGTATATGTATCAAAATCCAAAAAGAGCAAAAAAACTATACAAAGAAATAGTTCCTAAGGCTGTTGATGAGTATTTGGATTGCATTGAAAAGTCAAAAAAACAAAATGAACTTCAGTTATTAATGAATCCGGTTTGGCACGTTCATAATGGCAATATTCCAAAAGAGGAGATGATTATGACATTTTCAATGTTGCTGAATCTAGTTGAGACAAGCAATGCTGATAGTAAAGATTTGTTATGGAAGTTTGTTAAAAAATATAAATCTGATATTTCTGAAAAAAATTTTCCAATTTTTGATGATTTAGTAAGCTATGCAATTAAATATTTTAATGATGTAATTAAAGCTCAAAAAAAATATAAAACACCAAATCAATCTGAAAAATTAGCTCTAGAAGCATTGGTAAAAACACTTGAAAAATGTACAGATAAAATGTCACCAGAAGATATTCAAACATTGATTTATTCAACCGGAAAAGAAAATGGCTATGCAGATAACTTAAGAGATTGGTTTAAATTGATATATGAAGTAGTTTTTGGAGATGAAAATGGACCTCGAATGGGATTTTTTATAAGCTTTTTTGGTGTAAAAGAAACAACGGAGCTGTTAATGAATAAATTAAAATAATGTTTTCTAAAATAAGACCACTAATATTTAAAGTAGATCCAGAAAAAGCACACACTCTAGCAATCAAGTCGTTAAAACTTAATTTGATTCCAAACATATTTGATGAAAATAAAAATGATCCAATTTTTCAAACAACAATTTTTGAAAAAGATTTAGATAATCCGATTGGTATGGCGGCTGGTTTTGATAAAAATGCTGAAGTATATAATGCCTTATTCAAATTGGGATTTGGATTTGTCGAAGTTGGAACAATTACCCCTTTAAAACAATATGGCAATCCTAAGCCAAGAGTATTTAGATTGGTAGAGGATGAAGCGTTAATTAATAGATTAGGTTTTAATAATCATGGTGCTAAAATTGTAAAAGAGCGTATTAAGCGGAATAAAAAATTAGGATTATTAGGTATCAATATTGGTCCCAATAAGGACTCTAGTGATAGATTGAATGATTATTTAATTGGATTAAAAACTTTTTATGATGATGCAGACTATATCACAATTAATATTTCATCACCAAACACGGAAAATTTAAGAACATTTCATGAAGGTAATAAATTACAAGATTTACTTAAAGCTATTATGACAGAGAGAAAAAATTTAAAATCAAATGTTCCTATTACAGTCAAAGTTTCACCAGATATTAATGAAGATCAAGTAAATCAAATTACTGAAATTCTTCTGGATCATGAAATAAAAGCAATTATTGTTTCAAATACATCAGAAGCTACAAGAGACAAACTTAGCAATATTCAAAGACATCAAAAAGGGGGCTTGTCTGGAAAACCAATTGAAGAAAGATCAAATTATTTAATAAATAAATTTTACAAATTATTAAAAGGTAAAATAAAAATAATAGGTGTTGGTGGTGTTGATTCAGGTCAAGCCGCTTATGATAAATTTATAGCTGGAGCAGATTTTATTCAGCTTTATACTGGAATGGTTTTTAAAGGGCCAAATATTGCTGGAATTATTAAAAAAGACCTAAAAGAATTATTAATTAGAGACGGAGTTAAAAATTATACTGAAATTATAGGAAATAAAACTCTATCTTAAATGTATTAAACTTGACGCTTTACACATCTCCCCTTATATAGGCACTATTATTATGTCAAAAAAATGTGAATTAACCGGTAAAATTCCAATGAAAGGTCACAATGTTAGTCATGCTAACAACAAGACTAAAAGAAGATTTTTACCAAATCTTAAAAAAGTAAAATTCACAAGTGAACTAATGAAGAGAAGCCTTAAATTAACAGTGAGTAATTCTGGTGTAAGATCTGTTGATAAAAAAGGTAGCTTTGATGAATTCCTTAAAGCTGTTAAAAATAAAAATTTATCACCAAGATTAAAGAAATTAAAAAAAAGTATTTTAATAAAATCTCCTTTTAAGAAAAAGCCTGTAGCTAAATCTGCTTAATGAGCAAACTATTTGTTACCCTATCAATTTTGATGGGTGTGGTTGTTTTATCATCTAATTACTTAGTACAATTTCCAATAAATTATTATGGCTTAAGTGAAATTCTTACTTATGGAGCTTTCAGTTATCCAGTAGCTTTTTTAATTACAGATTTAGCCAATAGATTTTATGGTAAATTTGTAGCTAGAAAAATCGTATATATTGGATTTTTTATAGGCATAATTTTTACACTTTTATTTTCAACTGATTTTGCTGATTTAATTTCAATAAGAATTGCTATCGGATCTGGAGTCGCTTTTATCACAGCACAACTACTGGATATTCAAATTTTTGATCGTTTAAGAAAAAAGGAGTGGTTTATAGCACCTTTAACCTCATCATTCATTGGGTCAACTGTTGATACTTTTTTATTTTTTTCAATATCATTTTATGGAACGGGAGTTCCTTGGATAACATTGTCATTAGGTGACTTAACAGTAAAATTATTTGTGTCTTTGGTAATGTTAATACCTTTTAAAATTTTACTTAAAATTCGTAAGCCAATTTAAATTTAGTATAAAAACTTATACGATAAGATTTTGTAAGCTAATTTTGCCACAAGAAAGTTATAGGAATTAAAACCTTTAATTGGTGATAATTCATTAATATCTGCACCAACAATTTTTGAATTTTTTGCTGCAATTCTAATTATGTTTAATGTTTCATCCCATAATAATCCACCTGGCTCTGGAGTTCCAGTTGCAGGCATAATGCTTGAGTCTAGGCCATCAACATCGAAGGTTAAATAGACCGTTTTGTTCTTTATTAATTTCTTAAATTTATTTAGGTTCCATTTGCTTTTATCTTTTGCCCAAAAAATATTAATTCTAGATGAGTTTTTTTTTAAAAATGGAATTTCACTTTCAGATATATTTCTTATACCAAAAGAAATTAATGAAACATTTGGAAAATCCAAACATCTTTTTATTGCTGAGGCATGTGAAAATTTTTCTCCATTGTAGCTTTCTCGAAGATCAGCATGAGCATCAAAGTGTAGTAGGCAAATATCTTTGTATTTTTTTACAAAAGGAGCAATACACCCTGGTGTAATTGAGTGTTCGCCCCCAAAGGTCATAGGGAAAAGTTTTTTATCTAAAATTTCTTGATTTATTTTAGACATTTTTGACAGAGCTTTTTTAATGTTTTTGTCTATCTTAAAAGGCCTTAAAGTTTTAATACCTATCCTTTTATAGGGCTCACAATGTAATTCTTCATCATATAGTTCTACTTGATGTGATGCTTTGATTATTTCTTTGGGTCCATTTTTAGTTCCACCACCATAACTAACAGTTTTTTCAAGACCAAAAGGAACTACTACAACTTTTTCTTTGAAATCAACTTTATTATCAATTCCAAGAAAACCATTTTTATTTGAAAGATATTTCAATTTTTTACTCAAAAATTTTTGTGAAGTTTTTTCTATCTCTATTTTTCCACTCACCTCTGTGATATGCATCACTTGCAATAAGAGGTAAAACACTCGTTGCTTCTGCAAATACCATTTGTTCTTTTGTAATATCAACCTTGCCCCAAGAACTTGCTTCTTTTAAAGTTGAGCTGCTACAAGCACCATCTCTTGAGTCAGCCACTGTAATTTGAACAGCATATTTATGCATAGCAACTTCTTTACCTAATAGTTCAGCACATATTACAGTATCTTGTATAAAATTTTTTGGTACACCCCCACCAATCATAAATAGTCCTGATCCTTTAGATTTAATTTTTATTTCTGTAAGTTCTCTAAATTCTCTTACAGAGTCTATAGTAATGTGTTGTTTAGGATTTTTCTCTTGATGAATTACCAAACCAAAACCAGCACTAGAATCTGTAAAAGCTGGACAAAAAATTGGTACATTGTTATCAAAAGCTGTTTCAATTAAAGAATCTTTCTTTTTTGAATTTTTCTTTAAATATTTTCCCATCTCATAAATAAACTCTCTAGATGTGTAGCTTTTTGGCTCTAAACTATCAGCAATATCGCAAATAATTTTATCACACATTTGAAGTTCTTCTTCATCAATGTAAGTATCATATATTCTATCTATGTAATTATTTCTTAGTTCAGTATCATCTTGAAATTGTGAACCTTGGTAATGTTTAAAACCAAGTGCCTCAAAAAAATCCATATCCACTATAGATGCACCTGTTGCAACAATTGCATCAACCATATTATATTTTACTAAATCTTTATAAATATTCATACAACCAGCAGCTGATGTAGAACCGGCTAGAGTTAAAAATATAGTACAATCTTTATCTTTAAGCATGTCATTATAAATATTTGCAGCATTAGCTGTTTCTCTTGATACAAAAGACATTTTTTCCATTGAAGAGATTATTTTTCTAGAATCGAAGGAAGTAATATCAATATGTTCAACAGGATTTTTTAGAAAATCTTTTTTACTGTTATGACCTGGGTTTTTATGATTTGACATTAAGCAACCAAAGTAGCTTTGTTAATGTCTTTGTCATACATTGTCATAATTGGTTTATCTTCAACTTCAAAGATTTCATCTGAATAATAGCCATTAAACTGAGTTCTAAATGTTAAACCGTAAGCACCTAGCTGACCAAGCTCAATGTAATCATTTTCCTTAATGTTATTAGGAAGAAGAAAAGGGCCTTTCATATAATCCATGCTATCGCATGTTGGTCCAAAAAAATCAAAAGCAGTTAATTTTTTTGATATTATTTTATTAGTGTTGTCCTTAATCATCTTAGATGGAAATACTATATTCGGTGTTCCAGCGTCAAACAGAGTTCCGTAGGTACCATCATTAATATAAAGTTTTTGTTTTTTTCTTAAATTTACCCTCACAATTGTAGAACCACTTTCTGCTACGAGAGCTCTCCCTGGCTCGCAAATAATTTCAGGTAACTTTTCAAGTTTTAAGTTTTCTAATCCTTTTTTAATTTCATTAAAATAGTTATCCATAGATTGAGGTATTAAGTCCGGATAAATTGTTGGAAATCCTCCACCAACATTAATGTAATCAGGTAAAATTTTAGTTTTCTTCATTATATTTCCAATTTCATTTATCCCTTTTGAGTATGATATTGGATGCATACATTGTGAACCAACATGAAAGCTTAGACCAATTTTTTTTGCATGCTGTTTGACTAATCTTAATAAACCTGCTGCCTCTGAGTTTAATGCACCAAATTTTTTTGATAAATCTATTTCCGCATGTTCGTTTGATACAGCAACTCTTACAAATAATTCTAAATCTTTTGCGTTATTTGTGCTTTCAATTATTTTTATTAACTCATCCTTTGTGTCTAGTGAAAATGTCTTAACACCATAATTAAAATAAGCTTCTTTAATGCTTTCTCGACTTTTTACTGTGTGCATATATGAACATTTTGCTGTTTGGCTAAAATTTCTTATGCTTTTAATTTCTTCTATAGACGCTACATCAAATTGATTTACACCACTATCTATAACTGTTTGAATTACAGTTGGATGTGGATTTGTTTTAACAGCGTAAAGAATTTTACCCGGAAAGTTCTTAAGGAAATATTTTGTCGCAGATCGAATAGAATTCTTTCTAATACAATAAACCGGTTTTTCAGGTTTCAGTTGATTTATTAATTGTTCAACTGATTTAAATTTTTGCATTTAAAATGCCTCCAAAAAAAATTTAATAAAAAAAAGCTTTTTATTGCTAAAAAACTTTAAAATTTCCTCCTATTAAGCCTATAGATTAACAATGTAAAGCAAATAATAGGTATTGAATTATGTTGGCTAATCACCATATGTGAATGATGAAAGAACAAGTAGTCCTTAAAAATATCAACGATTTTGAGAATAAATCTCTACTTATAGTTGATGACGATAATCCATTTAGAGAGAGATTGGCTAGAGCAATGGAAAAAAAAGGATTCGAAGTTACTCAAGCAGAAAGTGTACAAAAAGGTGTAGAGTCGGTTAAAGCAAAGAAACCAGGTTTTGCAGTCGTAGACTTAAGACTTGGAGATGGTAACGGACTAGAGGTTGTAAAAGAAATTCAAAATACAAACAGTGAAAGCAGAATAATTATGCTAACAGGCTATGGAAATATTCCAACTGCAGTAGCAGCAATTAAAGAGGGTGCTATTGATTATCTTGCTAAACCAGCTGATGCAGAGGATGTTGAAAAAGCCTTACTTGCAGATCCTGCAAAAAAAGCAGCTCCTCCAGAAAACCCAATGTCAGCAGATAGAGTAAAGTGGGAGCATATCCACAGAGTATTTGAGTTATGTAATAGAAATGTCTCAGAAACTGCAAGAAGATTGAAAATGCACAGAAGAACTCTTCAAAGAATTCTCTCTAAAAGATCACCTAGATAATATTTCTTATTTTTAAAATTTGTTTTGTAACCAAAGCTAAAAGCAAAACTTTAAAAGTTTCTGCTAGTAGAAATGGTGTAGCACCTAAGGCTATAATTGGCTTGTCCCATCCAATAAGAGTTCCTAACCACAACAACCCTAATATATAGATTGTTGAGGTTGCTAATATAAGTTTAGCTAAAATCATCAAAAAATTATCTTTAACACTAATTTTAGAGGCTAAATATCCTGCAGTTAAAAAACCTATCAAATAACCCATAGTTGGACCCGTAAAATAAACTAATCCAATACCTTTTTCAGGAGAATTTGAAAAAACAGGTAATCCTATGATTCCTTCAAATAAATACAAACCTATGCTTGCAAGACCTATTTTATATCCAAGACTAACACCTAATAATAGAACCACGAAAGTTTGCATAGTCATTGGTACTGGATAAAAAGGTATTTTAATTTTAGCTGATATAGTTAGTGCAATAGATCCAAGGATTATTGCTAAAACTGATTTTATTAATTTTGTTTGAGATATGTTTTTAGTTAACTCCATATCAAATGATACTATCAAACTTTAAAAGAATCTAGATATAATTAGTAATCTTAAAAAAATTAATTTTTTTATATACAGATTTTCATACCACTGTAATATTTAAAGATATTTTAATGGATAAAATCAAAAAAACAGATCATTTTTACCTAATTGATGGCTCAGGATATATCTTTAGAGCTTATTATGCGCTACCACCACTAACTAGAAAGAGTGATGGGTTGCCAACAGGAGCTGTAAGTGGATTTTGTAGTATGCTTTTTAAATTACTAGAAGACTCAAAGTCAGATCAAAACTTACAAAAACCAACACATTTTGCTGTAATTTTTGACTCAGCAAGAAAGACATTTAGAAATGATATTTATAGCGACTATAAAGCTAATCGTTCAGAGGCACCTGATGATTTGGCTCCACAATTTGATTATATCAGAAAGTCAGTGCTAGCTTTTAATTTACCCTCGGTTGATTTACCTAATTATGAAGCAGATGACTTAATTGCAACTTATGTTGAAAAAATATTAAAGATAGGTGCTAAAGTTACAATTGTTTCATCGGATAAAGATTTAATGCAATTATACAAAAAAGGTGTTCGTATTTTTGACCCCATGAAAAATAAATTTATCTCAGAGGAAGATATTTTTACAAAGTTTGGAGTAGATGCTTCAAAAGTAATAGATGTTCAATCTTTAGCGGGAGATAGTAGCGATAATGTTCCTGGAGTTCCAGGCATAGGAGTTAAAACAGCCGCAGAGCTAATTAATAAATATGGAACTTTGGAAAAGCTTTTAAAATCAGCAAGTGAAATAAAACAAAACAAAAGAAGAGAAACGTTAATTGAAAATAAAGATAAAGCATTGATCAGCAAACAGCTTGTGACTTTAATGAAAGATGCCCCGATCGACAAAGAACTTGAAGAATTTAAATTAAAAGAAATAGATAAAGATAAACTTTATGCATTTTTAAGAGAAATGGAATTTAATCGACTTTTAAGTTCTGTCATTTCTGCATATGGTGAACCAAAATTTGAAAACAAGCCAAGTGAAAAAGAGTCGGCAGTTAACCAACAAGCAATTAATAACAAGAATTATCATTTAATTAAAAATCCTGATGAAATAGATGAATGGATAAAAGAGGCTGAAGAAGTTGGAGAGGTTGCTGTAGATACAGAAACAAATTCTCTAGACCCACATCAGGCGGATTTAGTGGGTGTTTCCTTATGTTCAAAAATTGGTAAAGCTTGCTACATACCGATAGGACACAAATCATCAAAATGTATTGATAAAAATATTGTAATTAAAAAATTAAAACCTTTATTAGAAGAT
>Ga0206677_10001148_pt1 | contig 24747 bp, 20 predicted proteins | sample M130m12015metaG_FD_155475 | JGI IMG/M metagenome (GOLD analysis project Ga0206677, IMG submission 155475) | Ammonia-oxidizing marine archaeal communities from Monterey Bay, California, United States - M1 30m 12015 | ecosystem: Environmental > Aquatic > Marine > Intertidal zone | place: USA...
CCTAAAGGGCACCCTGCCCAAGGCGAATACGCTTGGCTTTTTGTTGACGAAATCCTGTTTTTATAATTTTATTAAAATAAATTATTAAAACATTCTCGCTCAAATGTTTAGGTGAAATTTATGTAATTTTTTAGCTAAATATTGATCGTAATAATTTACGCTTTAGTCGAAATAGTTTAAAATATTTACGAATATGTTAAAAAAGTGTTAACGATTTTGTTAAATTAGTACTGATTTAAACAAAACTAAATATTTATGAAAACAAAATTTTTAACAATTTTGTCCTCTTTTTTATTGGTGTTTGCTTTCGGATTTTCCGTGCAAGCCCAATCAATTAGCGGGACAGTAACCGACGATAATGGTGTGCCACTTCCTGGTGCTACTGTTTTAGTCGAGGGAACTCAAAATGGAGTTTCAACTGATTTCGATGGTAATTATTCAATTAATGCTTCAAGTGGGGACACCCTTGTTTTTAGCTTTGTTGGATATTCAAATCAATCAGTTGTTGTCGGATCTTCTGCAACGGTTAATGTTTCTTTACAACCAGATAACGCTTTATCTGAAGTTGTAGTAACTGCACTTGGTGTAAAAAGAAACGTGAAAGCGGTTGGGTATTCAATTACTCAAGTAGGCGGTGAAGAACTTAGTGATAACAAAACTACAAATGCTATTAATGCCCTTCAAGGTAAGGTTGCCGGAGTTATGGTAACTGGTTCGTCAATGGGTGCAAAAGGTTCAAGTAGAGTTGTTATTCGTGGTACAAGTTCATTAACTGGAAACAACCAACCTCTTTATGTAGTCGATGGAATTACTATTAACAATTCTAATTTAGGTTCTGCTGGTGTTTGGGGTGGTGCTGACTACGGAGATGGTATCTCTAGTATTAACCCAGATGAAATCGAATCAGTTTCTGTTTTAAAAGGTGGTGCAGCTGCAGCGCTTTACGGATCAAGAGCTTCTAATGGTGTTATAATTATAAACACTAAAACTGGAGCTGGAACTAAGGGAATCGGTGTTGAATTTAATTCTTCAACTCAATTTGACATGTTAAATCTTTCTTTAAGGGATACTCAAGAAATTTATGGTCAGGGTAGAGATGCTTCTAAAGTTTCAGATGCAATTGACACTTATCAAGCTTGGGGGCCTAAAATGGATGGTTCTTTAGTTGCACAATGGGATGGTGTTTCTAGACCTTATACTAATAAGGGAAGTAACTTAGATAAATTCTATCAAACTGGTGAAACTTACACAAATACTATTGCTGTTTCATCTTCAGATGAAAACGGTAGTACTAGATTTTCCGTAACAAATTTGGATAATTTAGACATTGTACCTAATTCTACATTAAAAAGAAATTCATTTGGATTAAATTCTTCTAGAAAATACGGAGACAAGTTTAATGTTGATGTAAATATGAAATACATCTTAGAAGACCAGGAGGGTAATCCACAATTATCAGATTCACCTGGTAATGGAAACTTTGCTGTTAATTTATTTGCCCCTACTGTTTCTGTTGATGACATGATGGGAGAAGGTGGACTTGGTAGAAATGCAGATTTAACAGAATTTAGAATTAGTGATAATTCTTATTCTCAGAATCCATATTTTGCTGCTTATAATTATATAAATTCATCTGAAAAAGCGAGATTTATAGGTGCATTAAATGCTAGATATGATGTTACTGATTATTTATACCTAAGAGGTAGACTTGGTGGAGATCGTTACGATTTACACAAAACAGGTTCAACGCCTTGGGGAACTGCTTATCAGCCAAGAGGATCTATAAATGAAAATAAAAGTACGTTTAAGCAATACGATGCTGATGCGTTTTTAGGTACAGATAATTTACAAGTAGTAGATGGTCTTACTGTAAATGCATTTGTTGGAATTGGAACAAACGTTCAAGAATATGATGCGGTTTCAAAATCAGGTTCTGATTTTATTGTTCCATTTTTAATTAATGTTGGGAACACTAAAAACCAAGGAGGTGGTTACAGCTACTGGAAAAAGAAAATTAACTCAGCTTACGGTTCTGCAGAATTTGGATTCCAAGACTGGGCTTTCTTAACAGTAACTGCAAGAAACGACTGGTTCTCAACTTTATCTTTAAAAGACAAAGAAGCTCCAAACAATGACTTGTATACTTCTGCGTCTCTTTCATTAGTTCTTTCTGATGTAATGGATCTTGGAGATACTGTTTCTTTCTTAAAATTAAGAGGAGGTTACTCTCAAGTAGCAGGTGGTGCTGATAGCCCATATGCACTTAGTTTAGCTTATGGAATATACGGACAAGGTCACTTAGGTGCTTCTCTAGGAAATATTTCTGGAGGAACTATTCCTAACACTGAAATTACTCCTTTTGAGAAAAATGAAATAGAATTTGGTGTAGACTTAAGAATGTTTGACAACAAACTATCTATTGATGCAACATACTACGACAATGAAACTCTAGGAGACATTGTTGGAGTTAGTGCTTCTGCCACATCTGGATTTGGTAGTGCTCTTGCAAATCTTGGTAATATTTCAAACTCAGGTATTGAATTACTTATTAAAGGTGAGATAATGAGAACTGATGATTTTGCATGGAACGCGTCAATTAACTACACTAATAATACAAGTGAAGTAGTTGCAACTAACGACACCGGAGGTAATATCTCAATGGATGAGCCTCGTTCGAGAAACTTAAGAGTTACTCATATTGTTGGAGAAAAATACGGAGCACTTTACGGTTCTTCTTATGTAAGAAATGATGCAGGTGCAATAGTTCACGAAATGGTAAACGGAATTCCAATTCCAAAAATTGGTGCTAGAAAAATCTTAGGATTTGGAGTTGCGCCGACTTCTTTAGGTTTTGGCTCTTCGTTTAGATATAAAGATTTCAATGCTTCAATTTTAATTGAAGGAAAAACTGGAGGTCAAATTTACTCTGGAACAAATGCTTTTTTAATCAGAAATGGTCATCACAAGAAAACTGTTCCTGCAGGAGGTCGTGAGGCTGGATTTACACCAAGTGGTGTAATGGAAGATGGAAGTTCAATTACAACTTCTATTCCTCAAGCTCAACAAGAAGACTATTACAGAAGAACTTACTCAATTGCTGAAGAAGCTATACAAGATTCAGATTACATGAGAGTTCGTCAGTTAAGTATTGGTTATAACGTACCATCAAGCATGCTAGAGGGAACGTTTGTTGATAAAGCTACTGTATCGCTTATTGGAAGAAATTTATTTTTCTTGAGCAATAGTACTGATAACATTGACCCGGAGTCTGCATATAATAACGGAAACTCTGCTGGTTTAGAATGGTTCGGTCTTCCTGTTCCTAGAACAATTGGACTTAACGTAAACCTTAAATTTTAAACTTATATAATTATGAAAAAAATATTACTAACATTTTTTGCTTTAAGTTTAGTTCTTTCCTCATGTGAATTTGATAAAGGATTCGAGGAGTTGAATGTAAACCCAGCAAAAGCAAGTCAAATTGACGTTGCAAACAAGTTTGCGTCAGTTATTTTGCAAACATCAGGTGGTAGATATGAAAACTGGAGAGCCAGTTTGATTTACCAATCTGTAATGATTCAACATTTCTCATCTACGGCTGGATACTGGTCTGGAGACAGGTACTTTAGAAATGATGGATATGCTACTTCATTATGGGATCGTTACTACCCATCAGCTGTTAAAGAAATTGAAGACATTAAAGCTCAATTAACATCAGAGGGTAATAGTGGGTCAGAAATGGGGATGACACGTATATTAAGAGTATTTATTTACTCAAGACTTACCGATCTTCATGGTGATATACCTTACAGTGAAGCAGGTCAAGGGTATACTAACGGTATATTAAAGCCTAAATACGATGCTCAACAAGATATCTACATGGATATGCTTAAAGAGCTTGAAGCTGCTGTTGCTCAATTAGGGTCTAGTACGACTATGGGTGCTGGAGACATTATGTTTCAGGGAAATATGGCTAAGTGGAAAGCTTGGGGTAACTCAATGATGCTAAGACTTGCAATGAGATTAACTAAAGCAGATTCAGCTACAGCGAAAGCATGGGCTGAAAAAGCTGTTGCTGCTGGAACTATGACTTCTAATGATCATATAGCAATGGTTCCACATACTGATGGACCTGAGGGAATTAATAAAAATGGACACGGTGAAGTTTTTGATGCTGACGGAAATCCTAGAATGAGTAAAACTTTTGTTGACTGGATGAAAGATGATCCAAGATTACCGATTCTAGCTGCTAGAAGATCTGATAAAAGTACTGCTATTGCAGATTTAATTGGTATGCCAAATGGAAGTACTGGAGCTACAGTTGCTGATACTTCAATTTATGCAGAGCCAAATAGAAATGTAATTACAGGAAGAGATGCTCCTATGGTTTTCCAAACTTATGCTGAAGTAAGACTTTTAAAAGCTGAGATGGCATTTAGAGGTTGGTCAGTTCCTGGTGATGCTAAAACTCACTACGAGGCTGGAGTAAAAGCTGCTATGCAGATGCTTAGTCAACTTTATACAAACGCCGCTGCAATTTCAGATGCTGAGGTAGCTACATATTTAGCTGCTAAGCCTTACGATGCTGCAAGAGGATGGGAAATGATCAGTGAACAATATTGGGCTGCTACTCTTTTAAATGAGTACGAGTCTTTTTCAAATTGGAGAAGAACTGGATACCCAACTTTAACGCCTACTAACGACCCAGGTAATGTTACAGGAGGAACTATTCCAAGAAGGTTAATATACCCAACTGGAGAAGAGTCTACAAATGCTGATAATTTTGCTGCAGCAATTGCAAGACAAGGACCAAATGATTTTACAACAAGAGTTTGGTGGGATAAATAAGAAGATTTTTGTTTTTTATATATTCGAAAAAGAGGGATTAATTTCCCTCTTTTTTTTTACTTTTATTTTATGAAAGCATTGCTAATTATATTCTTTTTATTTTTTAACTATTCCTTTTCTCAAGAAACTGTTTTTGAATTATTAAATTCTAATCAAACAGGGGTTGAGTTTAATAATGTTATTGAAGACAAAAAAGAGCATAACATTTTACTTTATGCTAATTATTACGGTGGAGCAGGAGTAGGAATTGCAGATTTTGATAATGACGGACTACAAGATCTTTACTTTGGAGGAAATTTAGTTGCTGATAAAATCTATAGAAATTTAGGAGATTTTAAATTTCTAGATAAGACAGAAAATTCAGGAATTTTAGATAATGGGTCTTGGTCATCAGGGATATCTATCGCAGATATTAATAATGATGGACTTGTTGATGTATATGTAAGCAAAGAGTTGTATGATGATAACCCTGAACTTAGAAGAAACAAATTATATATAAATAAAGGAGATTTTACTTTTGAAGAATCCTCAAAAAAGTGGGGTGTTGATGTATCGGCAAGAACTAGACATGCTGTTTTTTTTGATTATAACAATGATGGTTACTTGGACTTATACTTACTTAATCAACCACCAAATCCAGGAAGTTATTCTAAGTTTTTTGGAGCAGACTTAACATTACCAGAATATTCATTACAATTATTTAAAAACACAGGTAATAATAGTTTTATTGATGTTACAGATGAAGCTGGGCTTAAACGAACAGGGTTTCCCAATAGTGTAGTTGCCTCTGATTTAAACCAAGATGGTTATGTTGATTTATATGTAGCAAATGATTTTGATGCTCCTGATTTTTTATACTACAACAATGGAGATGGCACATTTTCTTATGAAACAGAAAGTTCTTTAAAACACACTTCTTTCTACAGTATGGGTGTAGATTCAGCTGATATTAATAACGATGGTGAGTTAGATCTTATGGTTGTTGACATGACGGCAGAGGATAATTTTAGATTAAAATCTAATATGAGTGGAATGAACCCTTCAGCATTTTGGAAAGTTGTTAAAAACGGTGGCCACTTTCAGTACATGTTTAATACACTTCAAATCAATAACGGAGATAAAACATTTAGTGATGTTGCACAGTACACTAAAACATCTTCAACAGATTGGAGTTGGGCAAATTTGATAGCCGACTTTGATAATGATGGATTGAAAGATATATATGTTACAAATGGACTTTTAAGAGATATTAGAAATACAGATGCTGATAAAAAAGTTGGAGAGTTTGTGTTAAAAATTGCTGATGATTACGTTAAAAAAAATAAATCATTTGAATATAATTTGTGGGATATTTTACCCTTAGGCAAAGCTCTGGAACTGGTGCCAAGTGTAAAAATTAAAAATTATTTCTATAAAAATTATGGAAATTTAGATTTTAAAAATGAAGCTAAAAGTTGGGGATTAGATCAGCCTAGTTTTTCTAATGGTGCATCTTATGCTGATTTAGATAACGATGGTGATTTAGACTTAGTGGTAAATAACGTAAATGAACCTGCATTTATTTATAAAAATAATTCCAAGAAAAATAATTATTTGAGATTAGAACTCATAAATGAGAATAACAAACCTATTTTCGGATCTAAAGTTTCGATTTATAATGGAAATGAAATTCAGTTCTTTGAAAGCTCTAATGTAAGAGGAATTTATTCTACAAGTGAAAATATGATTCACTTTGGATTAAGCGATCATAAAAAAGTAGATAGTTTGATTGTTACTTGGCCAAATGCTAAACAAACTAAACTGTTTGACGTAAAAGCTAATCAATTATTAAAAGTAAATTCAAAAGATTCAAAAAATTTTAATTCTAAATCCAATTCAAAAGAATTATTTTTTGAGGAAATTCCAACTAAAATTAATTATACTCACATCGAGAACTCTTTTGATGATTTTGAAAAACAGGTTTTATTACCACATAAATTGTCTCAGTTAGGCCCTGCCCTCGCAGTTGCGGATGTAAATGGAGACGATTTAGATGATGTTTATATAGGTTCTGCGTCTGGTAAAGTCTCAAAATTACTTATTCAAAATGCGCAAGGAGAACTTATTGAATCTGAGAGTAAAACCTGGAATCCACACAAAGTTCTTGAGGATATTGATGCTATATTTGTAGATATTGACAACGATGGTGATAACGATCTATATGTTGTTAGTGGTGGAAACGAATTCTCACCAAACTCTAGCACATACTTAGACAGAATATACATTAATGATGGTAACGGTAATTTCGAATTTAAAAGAAATTTACTTCCTGATATCTATGAATCAGGTTCTGTAGTAAGACCCTATGACTTTGATAATGATGGTGATTTAGATTTATTCATTGGATCAAGGATGATTCCATGGAATTATCCACAGCCAGCAACGAGTTATTTGCTAATTAACAATAACGGGTCATATGTTAAGTATAATGATATAAATAATAGCCTAAGTGAACTAGGATTAGTTACAGACGCAGTTTGGTCTGACTACGACAATGATGGCGATAAAGATTTGTTTGTAGTTGGGGAATGGATGCCATTAACTTTAATTAAAAATTACAATGGAATATTAAAAAAAGAAAAATTAAATGATTCTTGTGATGAAATAAATGGCTGGTGGTATTCAATTGAAAGTGCAGATTTTAATAATGATGGACAAGAAGATTTAGTTTTAGGAAACCTAGGAAAAAACTATAAATATCAAGCAAATAAGGAAGAGCCTTTTGAAGTTTTTTATGATGATTTTGATGAAAACGGAAGTAAGGATATCGTTTTAGCATATTACAATTATGGCATTCAATTTCCATTAAGAGGCTTTTCTTGTTCTTCTCAACAGGTTCCTGAATTAAAAAGTAAATTTCAGAAATATGACTTGTTCGCTTCACTTGACGTTAAAGACGTGTACGGAGAAGTTAATTTAGACAATGCTTTAAGATTACACGCTAATTCTTTTACAAGTGTGGTACTTATAAATAAAAACTCCACATATGATTCTGTGGACCTCCCTTATCAAGCACAATTATCTTCAATTAATGATATTGTTGTCGAGGATTATAATAACGATGGGAATATTGATCTTTTAATTGCAGGGAACTTATTCACTTCTGAAGTTGAAACACCAAGAAATGATGCCGGTAATGGACTAATGCTAATTGGAAATGGAGATGGTACATTTAAAGCTAAGGCAAGAAAAGAGACAGGATTTTTTGCTCCAAGTGACGCAAAAAAACTTAGTCTAATTAAGATAAATGATAAGCAAGGAGTTATCGTGGGAAATAATAATGATTTGATGCAGTATTTCAAAAGAATTGAGTAAATTGATATGATAACTTTATGAGTAATAAAACTTTTTCAAATATTTTAATATTAGGATTTTTTGTTTTAGTCCTAGGTTTTATAATAAGAGTATTTAGCGGAAACTTTCAAACAGAAAATAAGATAAACCACAGTCCTAAACTTGTTGTAGGAATTGTTGTTGATCAAATGAAATATCAATATTTGACTAAATTTTGGGACCATTATTCAGATGAAGGATTTAAAAGATTAGTAAACAATGGTTTTAATGCAAAAAGTAATCATTATGGATACGCACAAACTTCAACTGGCCCAGGGCATTCAACAGTAGCAACTGGAACTCATCCTGGCGTTCATGGAATTATTGGTAATAGTTGGTTTGATAAAAAATCAAAAAAATCAATTTATTGTGTAGATGATTTTAATTATAAAACTGTCGGAAGTAAAACTAATCAAGGAGAAAAATCGCCTTCAAATTTATTGACAACAACCCTTAGTGACGAAAACAGAGTAGCTACTAATTTTAAAGGCAAGACTATTGGAGTGGCTATTAAGGACAGAGGTTCTATTTTATCTTCAGGACATACGGCAAATGCGGCATATTGGTTTGATTCCAAAGAGGGTAGTTTTATTACTAGTACATATTATTTAACAGATTTGCCATTTTGGGCAGAAGAATTTAATAAGTCTAGACACATAGACAGTTACCTTAAGCCCTGGGATACATATTATGATATTTCCACATATGTTGAAAGTAGCTTAGATAATAATAATTATGAATCTAATTTTAGTGGAGAAGAAAACCCTGTTTTTCCTCATAATTTTAAAATTAAAAATGATAAAACAGGAGAAGCTTATTATGGATCTATAGCATCTACTCCATTTGGGAATTCATTAGTTTCCGATTTTTCAATTAAAGCAATTGAAGGTGAAGAGTTAGGGAAGGATAACATTACAGATTTTTTACTAATCGATTTTTCTTCAACTGACTATGTAGGACATCAATTTGGCGCACATTCTAAGGAAGTTCAAGATACCTATGTAAGACTTGATAAAGAAATAGAAAGACTTTTGAATTATTTAGACAACAATATTGGAGAAAATAAGTATACATTGTTTTTAACTGCTGATCATGGAGCCACTGATGCTCCAGGATTTTTAAAGGATAATAAAATTCCTGTTAATTACTTTAATTCAAAAAAATTTAAATATCATATTGAAAAATCTTTAATTAAAATGTTTGGATCTAAATATATTATTTCAGGCAATTCCAATCAGCAAATTTATTTAAATCATGAACTTATTGATAAGCTAAATTTAAATTTAAATCTTGTAAAGAAAAGTGTTATCAATGCTATTCAGTCCTTTCCTGGGATTGATAATGTTTATTCCTCAGAACAAATTTTAGATGGAAGTGATGGCCATTTTATAAAATTAATTAGGAATGGATTTAACATCAACCTTTCAGGGGACATTATGTACACGATGATGCCAAACTGGACTTATTATAGAAAAGGATCAACTCATGGTAGAAGATTTAATCACGATACGCATGTCCCTTTAATTTTGTACGGAAATGGAATTAAGAAAGGATCAACAAACAGAGAAACTGATGTGATTGATATTGCCCCAACTGTTGCTGCAGTATTAGGAATTAATTCTCCAAACGCCTCAACCGGCCGAGTCATTTTTGAAGCTATTGATGATTAAAAATCTAAAAATATTAATAATACACCTTTCGGTATTTTTCTTAATGCTATTTAATTTTTCATGTTCAGATTTGAACTTTGATGTAGTTGTAGTTGGTGGAGGAACTAGCGGCGTAGCTTCAGCTATTCAGTCTTCTAGGCTTGGTTCCAAAACTTTACTTATTGAAGAATCTAATTGGCTAGGAGGAATGTTAACATCGGCTGGAGTTAGTGCTGTGGATGGAAATTATAAAATGCCCTCAGGTTTTTTAAAAGAGTTTAGAGACAGTTTAGTTTCTTATTATGGTCATTTGGACAGTCTAAAAACAGGCTGGGTAAGTAATTTTATGTTTGAACCGTCTGTAGGAAATAGAATACTTAAAGATATTGCTAAACAAGAAAATAATTTAACAATCTTGTATGGTTCTACTGTTAGTGAAGTAGTTAAGAAGGAAAATTTTAGTATTAAAGTAAATGAACTCCCTTCACTATATAAAGCTAAAATTTTAATTGATGCGACTGAACTAGGAGATTTAATTCCACTGTTAAATCTTCCGTATTTTATTGGAATGGACTCCACTAAAAGATTTAACGAAGATATTGCACCAGAGCTATCTAATAATATCATTCAAGATTTAACGTATACTATGATTTTGAAAGACTTCGGTAAAAACATGACAATTACAAAGCCCAAAAATTATAATAGAAAAGAATTTATCTGTTCCTATGATTCTGGAGAATGTGACAAAAAAGTTAAAAAATTATGGTCTAAAGAAAAATTAATCAGCTATGGTGAACTTCCCAATAAAAAATATATGATTAATTGGCCCATAAACGGGAATGATTACTATACTAATTCAATTGAAATGAACGCTGAGCAGCGCTTTTTGAATTATGAAAAAGCTAAACAAAAATCGTTAAGATTTTTATATTTTATTCAAACTGAAATGGGGTTTAGTAATTTGTCTTTAGATTATGAGCAATACCCCACTAAAGACGGATTTCCATTAATACCATACCATAGAGAATCTAGAAGATCCATTGGAAAGGTTACTTTAACATTAAATGATATTAAATCTCCATATTCACAACAATATCCAATTTATAGAACGGGAATTGCTGTTGGAGATTATCCAGTTGACCATCATCATGGCGCTTATTCAAATTATAATAATCTTCCCAAGCTTGATTTTTACCCTGTCCCATCTTACTCTGTTCCAATCGGGAGCTTAATGCCTAAAAATATTGATAATTTTATTGTAATTGAAAAATCTATCTCAGTCTCTAACCTTGTAAATGGAACGACTAGACTACAACCAGTTGTGATGCAGATCGGTCAAGCTTCAGGAATTCTAGCTTCTTTAGCAATTAGAAAGAAAAAAAGTATTGATCAGATCAATGTAAGAGATGTTCAGTCAGAGATTTTAAAAAATAATGGCTATATATTGCCCTATGTTGATGTTGACGCTGAAGATTTAAATTTTATAAGTTACCAAAAAATAGGCGCTTGTGGTATTTTAAGATCAGAGGGATTAAATATAGGATGGGAAAACAAAACTCTTTTTTATCCAAATTCTAAACTGGAGAAAAAACATATATATTTTGATAATTGGACTATGTTTAAAACTGATCAAATTCCTTTTCCCGAAGTAACGTCAATTAAAAATATTTTAAATTGGATTAGAGAAATTAAAGGAGATTCTTTCTCAAGTGAATCAGAATATTTAGAATTATGGAAAAGGCACAGCTTATCTGATTTTAGTTTAGAACGAACTATTACAAGAGGAGAGTTTTCAGTTTTAGTAGATAAAATAATTGACCCCTTTTCAAATGTTAATGTTGATTATTACGGTAATATAATCTACTAGTTAAATGATTAGAAAAGCAACAAAAGATGATTTACACAGAATAATTGAAATAACAAAAGCTTGTGCTGTTTTTATGATTTCAAATAAAATATTTCAGTGGAACGAGCACTATCCAAATATTGAAACTTTTGAGAAAGATGTTTTAAGTCAAAATTTGTATGTCCTTGAAATAAAAAATAAATTGATTGGTTGTTTAGTGATTTCTAACAAAATGGATGAGTTTTATTCAAAAGTAAAATGGTTAACCCCCAACCAAAATAATATTTATTTACATAGACTTGCTATTGACCCTGAATTTCAGAAAAAAGGATATGCAAAGCAGCTAATGACTTTTTCTTTCGAATATGCAAAAACAAAAAACATCAACTCTATTAGACTAGACACTTTTAGTGGGAATCCGTTTAACAATATATTTTATTCTAACTTAGGATTCAAAAAATTAGGTAAAATATATTTTAGAAAACAAAGTGATAAACCTTTTTATTGCTTTGAGAAGGTAATGTAAAGGAATCTTTTACTTTTGTATAAAATTAAAATTAATGAACAAGATTAGAATTACTAAACAATTTAATTTTGAAACAGGACATGCATTGTATGGATATGATGGAGCGTGTAGAAATGTGCATGGACATAGTTATAAGCTTTTTGTTACAGTTATCGGTTCTCCTAATGAAGATTCTGGTAACGTTAAATATGGAATGGTAATCGATTTCAAAGATTTAAAAAAAATAGTAAAGGAAGAGGTTGTTGATGTTTTTGACCATGCAACAGTTTTTAATAAAAACACTCCACATAAAGAATTAGCAATGACTTTAAAAAATAGCGGACACAAAGTTATTTTGGCTGATTATCAACCAACATGCGAGCTGCTTATTATAGACTTTGCTCACAAAATTAAAAAACGTCTTCCACCATATATTTCGCTTCATTCACTTAAATTACAAGAAACAGAATCTTCATTTGCTAATTGGTATGAAAGTGATCAATAGTTTTATAAATATAGATTTACAGAAAGAAGAAAAAATATATTTTTCTTCTGATAATCATTTAGGGGCCCCAGATAACTCAAGTAGTTTAAAAAGAGAGAAAAGGTTTGTTAATTGGCTAGATTCAATAAAGCACGATGCAAAAGTTGTTTTTTTATTAGGAGATTTATTTGATTTTTGGTTTGAATATAAAAAAGTTGTTCCTAAAGGTTTTGTAAGGACTTTAGGTAAATTAGCAGAACTGTCTGACTCGGGTATTAAAATTTATTTCTTTGTCGGTAATCACGACTTATGGATGAATGGTTATTTTGAAGAAGAACTTAATATTACGGTTTTTCATAAACCGCAAAACTTTTCGATTTCTAACAAAAAATTTCTTATTGGGCATGGAGACGGTTTAGGTCCTGGTGACATTGGATTTAAAAGAATGAAAAAAGTTTTTTCCAATTCACTATGTAAATTTTTATTTAAATGGATTCATCCTGACATAGGTGTTAGTTTAGCCCAATATCTTTCAACAAAAAACAAACTTATTTCGGGGGTTGATGATCTTGAATATAAGGGGGATGATAATGAATGGCTTGTACAGTATGCAAAAAGAAAATTGACTCAAATTGAATATGATTATTTTATCTTTGGGCATAGACACATGCCTTTAGAGGTAAGTCTTAACAATAATGCTAAATATTTTAATCTTGGTGATTGGATTTCGTACTATTCTTACGCAGAGTTTGATGGTAATACAGTCGAATTAAAGTATTTTAAAAACCTTTCTGATAAATAATGATTGAAAAATCATCCGTAAGTTTAGAGCGTACTGTTCTAGTTGGAATTATTACTTTAAATCAACCAAAACACGTTCTGGAAGAATATTTGAATGAACTCAATTTTCTCACATATACAGCAGGAGGAACTGTAATAAAAAGATTCACACAGAAAATGAATTCCCCCGATCCTAAAACTTTTTTAGGCAAAGGTAAAATGGATGAATTATCGACATACATAAAAATACATGATATAAATTCTGTGATTTTTGATGATGAACTTAGCCCAGCTCAACAAGCAAATGTTGAAAAATTTTTGAAATGTAAAATTGTTGATAGAACGGGTCTTATACTTGACATTTTTGCTCAAAGAGCACAAACGAGTTATGCAAGAAATCAAGTTGAACTTGCACAATATCAATATATTTTACCCAGACTAAAAGGACTTTGGACACACCTAGAACGACAAAAGGGTGGTATTGGAATGAGAGGGCCTGGAGAAACTGAAATAGAGACAGATAGAAGAATTGTTCGCAACAAAATTAATTTACTTAAAAAAAAGCTTGTTACAATAGATAAGCAAATGTCTACTCAGAGAGGAAATAGAGGATCTTTGGTTAGAGTTGCTTTAGTAGGTTATACAAATGTTGGAAAATCAACATTAATGAATTCTATTTCAAAAGCAAAAGTATTTGCAGAGGATAAATTATTTGCTACTTTGGATACGACCGTTAGAAAAGTTGTTATTGAAAACATGCCCTTCTTGTTAACCGATACCGTAGGGTTTATAAGAAAACTACCAACCCAATTAGTAGATTCTTTTAAAAGTACGTTAACAGAAATAACAGAAGCAGATTTACTTGTTCATGTAGTTGATATTTCCCACTCAAATTTTAATGATCATATTGAATCTGTTAATTTGATCTTAAATGAAATAAACTCTAGTGACAAGCCCTTTATTATGGTGTTTAATAAAACGGACAAGTTTATGGAGAATAAAGAGTTAATTGAAGATGTTAATGATATGGATTATGAGAAAAACAGTATAGAAAGTTTAAAGAAAAGCTTAAGGAAAAAGTATGATAAAATATTTTTTATGTCTGCTTTAAACAAAGATGATATAAATAATTTTAGAAGAGATGTTTATAAAGAAATCAGGAAAATACATATTACCAGATTTCCTTATAACGCATTTTTATATCCTGATATTACTTAAGTCTAAATTACTCAAATCAATATTCAACCCAAGTCCAAGAACCTCTCTTACCTGAACTCTTTTAATTTCATTGTCATCATAAACAAATTGAAAAATTAAATTAGTTGAAATGTATTGATTTACTTTCATAACAAAATTGAATGTACAATCGAAATCTACATTTTGAGGACGATCTAAATAATCAGAATATAAGCTTAATCTATTTTCTAAAGACACATTTTCAAAAATCTCTGATTTATAATAAGCTCTAATGGAAGCTCCAAGTTCAAACCTGCTGTTCCCTCCCTTTTTAACTCCAAAGTAAGTTTGAGTTTCATTTAGATCTTCAGTAAAAACTCTGTTTACTAAAATTAATTTTCCAGTCATTGGAGCAACGTTTACCCAAAAATCCTTACTCTTTTTCCAATATAATCCCACCCCTAGTTGTAGTGTAGCAGGCGAAAAAAATCTAGATTTTTCGGTTCTATTAGGATTTCCATTTGAGTCTTTCCCAAATCTATAACCCTTAGCAAATTGAGTTTGAAAATTGAAAAAACTAGAATAACTCCATTTTCCGATTATATCATTATTAAATTTTTTTCCTAAAACTGAATTTACTTCAATTCTATCATCTGTTTTTTTTAAAAACTCACTTCCACTGATTTTATTTAATCCAAAATTGCTAATTAATTTGGTATCCCAATCCCAACCATTATCAGCATAATTAAAATTGTAATCAATTTTAAGAGTTCCAGATATACTACTTTGACCTCCTGAGGTCCAATTACTGAAACTAGATTGATTAACTAAAAAAACTGCATTTCCAGAATTTTTCCATTTAGATTCTATCTCATCTTGAGAAAATAAAGGGGTACTAATGAATAACAAGGCTAGTAATTGGATTATTTTAAGTTTCATTAAAATTTATTTGATGATTTGTAGATAGGTACAGACGAACAAGCTTCACCAAACATTATACTTTTAGCTTCTAACTGTAATTTTTCTAATAATACAGAGTATGCTAAAAGTGGAACCTTTTGATCTGAACATCCTTTAATAATAACAGGTTTTTCTTTAAATATTGAAAAATCAAAAGCATCAACTATTTCTGTAATTAATTTAACATTTAAAACTTCTTTTGATCCAATAACGTTTCTTACATTAAAAGTATTCAGTTGTGAACTAATAAGTATATACGCCCAGTCAGGAACTATTGCATCATTTGAACATATTATATAAACTGCTTTGTTTTTATATTTTCTCCAGTCGAAATTTTTTACTTTTTCTCTAAAGTCTTTTTCTAAAAGAAATAACTCATCTTTCAACCAAGGCTTTATGTCAAATGAAACTCTTTCAATTTTTGGAAAGAAATGTTCCAAATCAATTGTCTCCAACTTACTATTAGCAACTCTATTTATTATTTCTTGGGACATTATAAAAATCCAAGTTCTAATTTAGCTTCTTCACTCATAAGATCTCTTGTCCAAGGAGGGTCAAAGGTAAGTTCAACTTTAGCTTCTGCTACTTCTTCGATAGACCTAACCTTATCTTCTACCTCTAAAGGAAGAGTTTCTGCTACAGGGCAATTAGGTGTTGTAAGGGTCATTAATACTTTAACATGATTATCTTCATTAACAAAAACATCATAGATCAAACCTAACTCATAAATATCAACAGGGATTTCAGGATCGTATATTGATTTAAGTACTTTTACAATTTTTTCTCCTAATTCGTTTGCGTCCATAATATTAGTTTTTATTAAATGCTAATGCATAATATTTAATTTGTTTAATCATTGATAAAAGACCATTTGCCCTAGTCGGGGATAGGTGCTCTTTCAATCCAATTTTATCAATAAATTCAAGGTTAGCTTCAATAATATTTTTTGGAGTTTGATTTGAGAAAACCCTTAATAATACTGCGGCAATTCCTTTTGTTATAATTGCTTCACTATCAGCTTTAAAAATCAATTTATCATCTTTTAGCTCAGCGTGAAGCCACAACTTACTTTGACATCCTTTTATTAAATTAGAATCAACTTTATTGCTTGGATCAATTAATTCAATTGACTTACCTAACTCAATCATATATTCATAACGTTGCATCCAATCTTCAAAAAGAGAGAATTCTTCAACGATTTCATTTTGAACTTCAATTATATTCATGTTGTTTCTATCTATATTAAAGATACAAATTAGCTTAACATTGCTACAGCTCTTTCTAATGATTTACAGAAATAATCAATTTCTTCTTTAGTATTATAAAAAGAGAATGAAGCTCTTACAGTACCAGAAATCCCAAAGTAATCCATTACTGGTTGTGCACAGTGCTGCCCTGTTCTTACAGCAATTCCAAATTTATCTAAGATTGTACCTATATCATATGAATGTAGTTCACCAATATTGAATGATATTACAGAAGTTTTATGTTTTGCTTCACCATACATCTTGAATCCTGGAATTTCTTTTAATTTATTTGTAGCGTAATTTAAAAGTTCAGTCTCATAAGATTCGATACTATCAAAGCCAAGATTGTTTAAATAATCTAATGCCATCCCAAAACCAATAGCACCAACAATATTTGGTGTACCAGCTTCAAATTTGTGAGGAAGATCGGCGTATGTAGTTTTTTCAAATGTCACCTCAGAAATCATTTCACCACCACCTTGGTATGGAGGCATTTTGTTTAGCCATTCTTTTTTACCAAACAACATTCCAATCCCAGTAGGACCACATAGTTTATGAGCTGAAGTTGTGTAAAAGTCAACATTTAATTCTTGTAGATCAGCTTTGATATGAGAACTGGCTTGAGCTCCATCAATTAAAACTGCAGCTCCAAATTCATGCGCTTTTGAAATTATTGATTTTATCGGATTAATTGTTCCCAAAGCATTAGACACGTGATTGACAAAAACTAATTTAGTTTTTTTAGAAAGCAGATTTAAAAAAGAATCGTAATTAAGTTCTCCTTTACTTGTTAAAGGAATTACTTTAATTTTTGCCCCATTTTTTTCACACATCATTTGCCACGGAACAATATTTGAATGATGTTCAAGTTCAGAAATTAAAATTTCATCATCTTTACTTAGCAGATTAGTGAAACCGTTTGCAACTAAATTTATTGAGTGTGTTGTTCCAGATGTTAAAATAATTTCATTTGAATCTTTAACATTAAAATGTTCTTGGATTTTTTTTCTAGCATCTTCGTATGCATCAGTAGCCTCTTGACTTATACTATGTACCCCACGATGAATGTTGGAATTATAATTTGAGTAATAATCTACAATACTATCAATAACTTTTGATGGTTTTTGACTTGTTGCAGCATTATCAAAATAAACAAGAGGATAGCCGTTTACTTTTCTTTTAAGTATTGGAAAATCTTCTCTTATTTTATTTACATCAAAAGCCATATTTAAAGATCAAACCCTAAGTCAACTCCAAGTTTGTTTGCAATTATTTTTTTAATTCTAGATTTAACAGATGGAATATTTACACTTTCAAGTACGTTATTTGCGAATGCAAATGTTAACAATGCTTTTGCTTCTTTTTTAGGGATTCCTCTAGCTCTTAAATAAAATAAAGCATCTTGATCTAGCTGTCCAATTGTACATCCATGCGAACATTTAACATCATCAGCAAAAATTTCTAACTGAGGTTTTGAGTTAATAGTGGACTTGTCTGTGAGTAAAATATTATTATTCTGTTGGAAAGCATTTGTTTTTTGAGCTATTTTGTCAACCACGATTTTACCATTAAACACACCAGTTGATTTTCCGGAGTATATGCCTTTATAATCTTGATGACTTTCACAGTTAGGGTTTGCATGATCTACAAGTGTATGATGATCAACCAATTGATTTTCATCAATGATTGTTATTCCCTTCATGATCGAATCTATATATGATCCTTTTTGAAAAAAGTTAAGATTATTTCTTGTTAATTTCCCCCCAAACGAAAATGTGTGAACTTTAGCTACACTTTTTTTATGTTGAGATATGTATGTATTATCTACTAATGAAGAAGTTAAATTATCGTTTTGAATTTTATAATAATCTAAAAGAGCATCTTGATCAACAAAAATTTCAGTAACAGAATTGGTAAAAATCGGATTACTTGTTAAGCTTTGGTGAGTTTCTATTATTTCGGCTTGAGAATTTTTTTCTAAAACAATTAGATTTCTAGGTTGTAGCATTAAAGCAGCCTCATTGCCAGTCGCAAAGTGAATGACTTCAACGGGTTTTTCTAATATTTTATTTTTAGGAATATGAATATAAACTCCTTCTTTTGAAAAAGCTGTATTTAATAGAGATAAGGAATCTTTTTTGTTTACTGAAGAATCAAAATATTTGGATATTATTTCAGAATAAGCGGGTTTAGTTAATGCTGCAGAAAGTATACAAATATCAACTCCGTCGTGACTGGTTTGAGAAAGAAACGGATCAAATAATCCATCTACAAAAACAAGTTTATACGTTTCTGTGTTATCGATAAAATAATTTTGAACGTTTTTAAATTCTAGTACATTTTTCTTTTTTGAAAAAACAGTGTAATCTTCTTTTAATACATTTTTTAGAGAAGTGTATTTCCAAGCTTCAAGCTTTTTGTTAGGGAATCCTAATTTTTCAAATTCTTTTATAGCTTCAGTTCTAATGTTATGAACAGGAGACTGAACATTAATATCTAGCTCAAATGCTAAAAATGACGAAACTAATTTATCTGCTAATGACATTATTATTTTATTTTATCCAATCGTATCCTTTTTCTTCCAGCTCGTGAGCCAAACTCTTATCACCAGATTTAACAATTTTACCCTCGTGTAAAACATGAACAAAATCAGGAATAATGTAATCCAGTAATCTTTGATAATGTGTAATAATTATTACTGCGTTATCTTTATTTTTAAGTTTATTAACTCCGTTAGCAACTATTTTTAAAGCATCAATATCAAGTCCTGAATCTGTTTCGTCTAAAATAGAAAGACTAGGTTCTAGCATAGCCATCTGAAAAATTTCATTTCTCTTTTTTTCACCACCAGAAAACCCTTCATTTAATGATCTAGATAAAAATCTAGAATCAATTTCTAAAAGCTCTGCTTTTTCTCTAATTTTTTTAAGCATTTTATTGGCAGGCATTTCACTTTCATTTCTAGCTTTTAAATTTGAATTTATAGCTGTTTTGATGAAATTAGTAACAGTTACACCTGGAATTTCTATAGGATATTGAAACGACAGAAAAATTCCTTTGTGAGCTCTTTCTTCAGCCGCAAGCTCTATTATATTTTCATTTTTAAAAACAATATCACCTTTGGTAACCTCATAATCTTCATTTCCAGCTATCACGGATGAAAGTGTGCTTTTCCCAGATCCGTTAGGTCCCATAATAGCATGAATTTCACCGGCTTTAACGTCTAGATTAATTCCATTTAAAATTGGCTTTCCTTCAACACTGACGTGTAAATTATCTATACTTAACATATTTTATTTTTTAATTATCCCACCGAACCTTCGAGTGAAATTTCTAATAATTTTTGTGCTTCAACGGCAAATTCCATTGGAAGCTTATTTAATACTTCTTTACTAAATCCATTTACAATTAATGCTATCGCTTTTTCGGTATCAATTCCTCTTTGGTTACAATAGAAAATTTGATCTTCACCTATTTTACTAGTTGAAGCCTCGTGTTCAACAATTGCAGTTTTATTTTTTGCCTCGATGTAAGGAAAAGTATGTGCACCACATTTATTACCCATTAGCAATGAATCACATTGAGAAAAATTTCTAGCATTTTCAGCTCTAGAATTTATTTGAACTAAACCTCTGTAGCTGTTTTGAGATTTCCCTGCAGAAATTCCTTTCGAAATGATTGTGCTTTTAGTGTTTTTACCTAAGTGTATCATTTTTGTTCCAGTATCAGCCTGTTGATAATTGTTAGTTACGGCAATTGAGTAAAACTCTCCAACACTATTGTCACCTTTTAAAATACAAGAAGGATATTTCCATGTAACTGCAGAGCCAGTCTCGACTTGTGTCCACGAAATTTTTGAATTAGTACCACAGATTCCTCTTTTGGTGACAAAATTGTAAACTCCACCTTTTCCGTTTTTATTTCCAGGAAACCAGTTTTGAACAGTTGAATACTTAATCTCTGAACCATCTAATGCGATTAACTCTACAACTGCAGCATGAAGTTGATTTTCATCTCTTGATGGAGCTGTGCAGCCTTCTAGATAACTTACGTAACTGTCTTTATCCGCAACAACAAGAGTTCTTTCAAATTGTCCTGTTCCTGCTTGATTTATTCTAAAGTATGTAGAAAGTTCCATTGGACATTTAACGCCCTTAGGGATGTAGCAAAAACTACCATCACTAAATACCGCACTGTTGAGCGCAGCATAGTAATTGTCTGTTCTTGGAATAACTGTTCCAATATATTTTTTAACGAGTTCAGGATGTTCTTTGATGGCCTCGGATATGCTCATAAAAATAATTCCTTTTTCTCCTAAAGTCTTTTTAAAAGTGGTGGCAACCGATACTGAGTCAACTACAATATCCATTGCAACGTTATTCATTTTTTTTTGTTCATCTACTGAGATACCTAATTTTTTGTACATCGCCAATAAGTCAGGATCAACATCGTCAAGTGTTTTGTTAGGGTCTACAACAGTTGGAGCTGAGTAATAAGCAATTGCTTGAAAGTCCGGTTTTTGATACTTTACATTTGCCCAATCTGGCTCCTCCATATTTTTCCAAACTTTGTAAGCTTCTAGCCTCCACTCTGTCATCCATTCAGGCTCTTCTTTTTTCTTTGAAATTGCTCTAACAATAGATTCGTCTAGTCCAACAGGAAATGTTTCAGAATCTATATCCGTGTAAAAACCATATTCGTATTCCTTAGTTTCTAATTCTTTTTTTAATTCCTCTTCTGTATAAGCCATATTATAAGTTTATAATGAAAAACTTTCGCCACATCCACACGTTCTATTCGCGTTGGGATTGTTAAAAACAAAACCCTTACCATTTAATCCACCAGAGAATTCAAGTGTTGTTCCAATTAGATATAAAAAACTTTTTTTATCTACAATAATTTTAACTCCGTTATCTTCATAAATTTTATCGTCTTCATTCGTTTTGTTGTCAAAATTTAGATCGTACGATAATCCCGAACAGCCTCCACTTTTAACACCAACTCTAACGTAATCCTCGTTGTAGCTGAAGCCATCAGCTTTCATAAGCTTAATTACTTCAGTTTTTGCCTGTTGTGAAACTTTAATCATTTTAATTAATCTAAATATTTTGCAAATATAATCTATTTATGTTTTTTAACCTCAATATTTATCTAGATTACCCCATTTAGTTTGTTTGAGATAAGATTCAATAATAATGCCAATTAAATTATATTTGCAAAAAAAATAAATTGGAAAAAGAAAAGAAAAACAACGATTTAACCTCCATTTCTGAACTAGGAGAATTTAGGTTGATTGAAGAAATCACTAAAACATTTGAAATTATAAATGATTCAACTGATTTAGGAATTGGAGATGATGCAGCAGTTTTAGATTTTAAAGGAGATAAAGTATTGGTTTCTACTGACATGTTAGTAGAAGGAGTTCATTTCGATCTAGCCTACACACCTTTAAAACATTTGGGTTACAAATCTGTTATTTCAAATCTTTCTGATATTTATGCTATGAATGGCATTTGTACTCAAATAACAGTAAGTATTGCCCTTTCAAATAGATTTACTCTTGAATCAGTTGAAGAACTTTATCTAGGTATTCGCGCAGCTTGTAAAAAATTCAAAATTGATCTTGTTGGTGGAGACACTACTAGTTCTAATAAGGGTCTTATAATCAGCATTTCAGCTATTGGCCGTTCTGTAAATAAAACAATAACTAAAAGAACTGGAGCTAAAGAAAATGATCTTTTGGTTGTTTCGGGAGATTTAGGAAGTGCCTATATGGGTTTACAAATATTAAAACGAGAAAATGAGGTTTTTAAAGTTAATCCTAAAAATCAACCTGATCTTTCAGCTTATGCTTATCTTTTACAAAGACAATTAAAACCTGAAGCAAGAAAAGATGTTATTGACTTCCTTTCTGCAAACAATATTGTTCCAACTTCAATGATAGACATAAGCGATGGTCTTTCTTCCGAAATTCTACACATATGTAAAAACTCAAATGTTGGTTGTAATGTTTATGAAGAGAAAATTCCAGTTAGTGAGGAGTTAAAAGCCGCATGCGATGAATTTAAATTACACCCAACAACGGTTGCAATGAGTGGCGGTGAAGATTATGAATTATTATTTACCATCAATCAAAAAGATTATGATAAAATTAAAAACAGTAACGATCTAACTGTAATTGGACATATAACTAGTAAAACAAAAGAGGCAAACCTTATAACAAAAGCAGAACAAGAAGTGCCTATTACTGCTCAAGGATGGAAATCTTTTTAGACTCTGTTAATATCAAGTTAAATCCTTTTAAAAAATAAGATAATAATGTACTTTTGGCCTCCTAATAATTAATTTATGAGCAGTGTTTTTTTAATAAAAGCTTTACAACTTATTTTAAGTTTAGCAATTCTTGTAGTTCTGCATGAGCTAGGACATTTTATTCCAGCCAAACTATTTAAAACTAAAGTTGAAAAGTTTTATTTGTTTTTTGATTGGCCATTTTCTTTGTTTAAGAAAAAAATTGGAGATACTGAATATGGAATTGGAGTTCTTCCCCTAGGAGGTTACGTAAAGATTGCAGGAATGATTGATGAGAGTATGGATACGGAGCATTTAAATAAAGAGCCAGAACCATGGGAATTTAGATCTAAACCAGCATGGCAAAGATTAATTATAATGCTTGGCGGAATAGCAGTCAATATCTTTCTTGGCTTTGCAATTTACGCTATGGTTGCATTTGTTTGGGGGAAAACAGTTTTAACAAATGAGAATTTACCTAATGGATTTGAAGTAGCAGAAGTTATTAAACCTTATGGTTTTAAAGATGGGGATAAGATTCTTCAAGTTAATGGAGAGGCTTTAGAAGATGCAAGAGACATCAACAAGTATTTGTTTTTAAGAGATGTTAGTGAAGTTAGTGTAGAGCATTTAAATGGAAATAAAGAAAATATTTCTATTCCAGATAATATTGGTACTATTATGTTTGAAAACGGAGCAATTAGAGCTTTTAACCCTTTTTGGGTTCCTGCAATTCTAGATTCAATAGTTCCTAATTCTCCAGCTTACAATTCAGGTTTTTTAAAAGGTGATAGAATTGTAAAAGTTAATGGAAATGATGTCGTTAAATGGGAAGAATTTACAGAACAGGTAAAAGCAAATACAACTCAAAATATTGATATTGATATAAAAAGAGGAAATGAAATAATTTCAAATACAGTAACATTAAATGATAACAATCAAATAGGTGTTTACGTTTTGGAACCAGGTAATTTAACTCCAACAACTTTAAAATACTCTTTTGTTGAAAGTATAAATGACGGATTTGACAGAGCCTACTGGGAGCTTTTAGATTATGTAGGTCAATTTAAATATATTTTCACCGAAAAAGGAGCATCTCAGTTAGGAGGTTTTGCAGCAATAGGTAATTTATTTCCAGCAGAGTGGAATTGGAAAGATTTTTGGGAAACAACTGCACTTTTATCAATTATTCTAGCTTTTATGAATGCGTTACCTATTCCCGCTTTAGATGGAGGACATGTTATGTTTTTGATGTATGAAGTTGTTACTGGGTCTAAGCCTAACGATAAGTTTATGGAATATGCCCAGATTACAGGATTCTTTTTGTTAATGGCATTAGTTTTATATGCCAATGGAAATGATGTTGTTAGATTTTTATTTAATTAATTTTTGAATTAATTAATTTGACTACGTTAAAATATAAATTATATTTGCCCTCGCTAAATGCAAACTCCTCCTTAGCTCAGTTGGTTAGAGCATCTGACTGTTAATCAGAGGGTCCTAGGTTCGAGCCCTAGAGGGGGAGCAAGTAATACCGTTACACTACACATTCTAAACCTTCGAGAAATCGGAGGTTTTTTCTTTTCAGC